>OIZF01000389.1_pt1 | contig 30545 bp, 26 predicted proteins | sample 1588471 | NCBI WGS metagenome assembly OIZF01 (sample SAMN03283279) | human gut metagenome | biome: human-associated habitat; material: feces | host: Homo sapiens | place: Peru | collected 2012
TTCCAGTGTCTTTCTTCCCATCGCAACAACTTTTCCCTTCGTTGTCTCACGGAAAAATTTCATATCCTGCGGAATACTCACCAGTAATTTATTCTCTTTTCCAATTGCCCAGTTCGAATCTACTGCTACGATCAAATTCATATTATTTCCTCCTACTTATACCGCTACCGGAATATTTTTAATCTGGTCATGTGTCTGATAATCGATCAATTTCACATCATCTCTTGTAAACTGATAGAAATCCCTAATCTCCGGATTCAGCCAGAATTGCGGTGCCGGAAGCGGTTCACGGCTGATCAGTTCTTCGATCATCGGTACATGTCTGTCATAAATATGTGCATCTGCGATCACATGAACTAACTCTCCTGGTTCCATATCACATACCTGAGCCATCATATAAACTAATGCTGCATACTGCACAACATTCCAGTTATTTGCTGCTAAAATATCTTGAGAACGCTGGTTCAAGATCGCATTCAATGTGAGCTTATCATGTCCTGGTTTCTTTGTTACATTAAATGTCACACTATACGCACATGGATAAAGATTCATCTCATGAAGATCTTGGTGGACATAAATATTTGTCATGATCCTTCTACTGTATGGGTTGTGTTTCAGATCATAGATCACACGATCTACCTGATCCATCATTCCTTCTTTATACTGGTGTTTCACCTGCATCTGATATCCGTATGCTTTTCCGATTGAGCCGTCCTCATCTGCCCAGCTGTCCCATATGTGACTGTTCAGGTCATGGATATTATTCGACTTCTTCTGCCAGATCCAGAGAAGCTCATCTGTACAACTCTTAATTCCTGTTCTTCTCAGCGTCAGCGCCGGAAATTCCTTCGATAAATCATATCGATTCACCACACCAAACTTTTTAATCGTATAAGCAGATGTGCCGTCCTCCCACACCGGACGCACTTTCTCGCCTTCTGTACTTGTCCCGTTCTCTATAATATCTTTACACATATCGATAAATACTTTATCTGCATAACTCATTATAAACTTCCTCCTTTGGCCTCTTCACATGAATAAGGCTCACAGAAAAACATCTACTTGCTATGGTGTTTTTCTGTGAGCACAGCTTTTGTTGCTATACATTCGCTAGCTTGCTATATTAAGTTATAACACAGTTTTTTCTTTTTGTAAATAAATCTCACGAAGAAGTTTGTTGTAACTAACCATTTTTATCCAAAGCAAATTCTTTATTTATCTTAAGTTTTATAATCTCCTAATATTCTCGGATCACACTGCTGATTTCAAAAATATTTTCAATATCTCTCAACTGTTCCAGTGCATTTTTCAAATAATCTTCTCTTACCTTATCTGTTACGATAACAAGCTCGGCCAGATTTCCTTTTATATGCTTCTGAACAACTCTTGCAATACTTACGCCATGGCTTCCAAATACGGTTGCAATACTTGCCAGCACACCCGGCTGGTTCTTCACCTGCATACGAAGGAAAAACTTATTTTCTACCTCATCAAACTTTTTGATCGGTGTTTCTCTGTAACATGTACAACTGATTCGGCCATTGCATCCATACTCAATATTTCTGGCAACATCAATGATATCTCCCATAACTGCACTTGCTGTAGGAAGCTCTCCTGCTCCACGTCCATAGAACATTGCATCATCTACTGCATCTCCATGTACAAATACCGCATTAAAAGAATCTCTTACGGATGCCAGAGGATGCTCTTTGTTCAACAACATCGGATAGACCCCGACTTCAATTCCACCCTCAGTATTATGTGCAACACCAAGTAATTTGATCACGCTGTCAAATTCTTTTGCATATGCAATATCATCTGAAGTAATCTTTGTGATTCCTTCTGTATAGACATCGTCAAATACAACCCTTGAATGAAATGCGATCGATGCCATGATCGCAACCTTACGTCCTGCATCCAGACCTTCTACATCCGCTGTCGGATCAGCCTCCGCATATCCAAGCTCTGTAGCCTTAGCCAGTGCTTCTTCAAAGCTCATATTCTCTTCAAACATCTTTGTTAAAATGTAATTTGTCGTACCATTTACAATACCGATTACTTCATCGATCTCATTTCCCGCAAGACACTGCTTCAATGGCCGGATGATTGGAATTCCACCCGCAACTGCTGCCTCAAACAACAGATCGCAATGCTTTTCTTCTGCAGCATCCAACAATTCTTTTCCATGTGCAGCTAAGAGATCCTTATTCGCAGTCACAACATGCTTTCCTGCATGCAATGCTTCAAGGATCATCGTTCTCGCCGGCTCAATCCCACCCATCACTTCTACGACAATCTGGATTTCCGGATCATTTACAATCTCCTGCCAATTGTCCGTCAAAAGCGAGGCATCGATACCTTCACGTTGCTTGTTCAGATTATGGACAAGAATCTTGCTTACTTCCATCTCTGCTCCAATTGTCCGAACCATCACATCAGCACGACGCTGAATTAATTTATATACACCAGTACCAACTGTACCAACTCCTAATAATGCTACTTTTATCTTTTTTGTATTCATGTTTTCTTCTCCTGACTACTATAAATACTTCGCGAGGTCTTTCGAATCTGTTAATGCTTTAACACTTTACCTCACTGCATTTTGTGTATTGTATCACAGGTATTTTAAAAATACTAGTACATTTTTTAAAAAGTTTATCTCAGTCGACGACTGAGATAATACTTCCACGCAAAATAAAAGAGCAATGCTTTCGCATTGCCCTTAATAAGAGAGCGACAGACGGGGTTCGAACCCGCGACCCCGACCTTGGCAAGGTCGTACTCTACCAGCTGAGCCACTGTCGCATATGTTAATTGTTCTGCATCAGAACAATAACTAATATACATGAAACGACCTCCATTGTCAACTCTTTTTTTCATTTTGTGCGTCTGAATTTTTCTTTATTTTTCTGACAATTCCTTTAATTCATCCAAATACCGGATTACATCATACAGTGAGCCCACTGTTTGTGCACAAACTGCCTTTGTTTCTTCGGTCGGCTCATCCATATCCGGAACCATAACAACCTGACATCCTGCTGCATTTGCAGCACGTATCCCATTATAGCTGTCTTCAATTACAAGACATTCTCCCGGCTCAAGGCCAAGCAATTCTGCCGCCTTCAAAAATACATCCGGAGCAGGCTTACCATTCTTAACCTCGCGTCCACATACTGTCGCATCAAATTGCAGTGGCAGATTTCCTTTTTCAAAATATATTTCCACTCGCTCCCTCTGTGTTGATGTTGCAAGTGCTGTTTTTATATGATTCTCTTTTAAGTAGCTAAAAATTTCTCTGACACCAGGCTTTAATGGTGTTCCATGCTCGTCCAAATGCTGCATCAGCATTTCTAATCTCGCACCTCTTGCTTCATCATAATCCACCTCGTCTCCAAACCATTCATGAAATAAATTTCTCGCCACGTCCGCAGTTCTTCCTCGAAGCATTCCGATTCGTTCATCTGTCAAAGCGATTTGATATCTCGCTGCTACCTTCTTCCATCCTTTTGCGTTGATACGCTCTGTATCAAAAATCACGCCATCCATATCAAATAATACTGCTTTTATCATCCTGTAATCCCTCGCTAACTATTATAATGAAACACCACATTACAAGCTTCGAAAATACTGCCTTCAAATATTATGGTGTATATATTCGCTAAGTTCGGCAAAACCTCACTAAACGAATAAAAAAAAGAAGCAATGCAACATGTTGCATCACTCCTCCTCAAAAGAGAGCGACAGACGGGGTTCGAACCCGCGACCCCGACCTTGGCAAGGTCGTACTCTACCAGCTGAGCCACTGTCGCATATATAGTTCTTCGTCAGAACAAAATATACTATACACGACTTTTCCTCGTCTGTCAACACTATTTTTCTATTTTTTTATATTTTTCGAAATTTTTCTATTATTTATTCTTCAGCACTTTCTTGCGGTCTCAACTCCAGCCCCAACTCAGCAAGCTGTTTATCATCAGCCTGGCTCGGTGCATTTGTCATAAGGCATGAAGCATCTTTTACTTTCGGGAATGCCATTACGTCACGAATGCTGTCTACTTTTGCCATCAGCATAACCAGGCGGTCCAGACCATAAGCAAGTCCGGCGTGAGGCGGTACTCCGTATTTGAATGCATCTAACAAAAATGAGAACTGACGATAAGCCTCTTCTTTTGTAAATCCAAGTACTTCAAACATCTTCTCCTGAATATCGTTCTGATGGATTCGGATACTTCCTCCACCAATCTCATTACCATTCAATGTAATATCATATGCTTTCGCACGGACGCGTCCCGGATCTGTGTCGATATACTGCCAGTCTTCTTCCATCGGCATTGTAAATGGATGATGCATTGCTGTATAACGATTCTGTTCCTCGCTCCACTCAAGAAGTGGGAATTCTGTGATCCACAGGAATTTGTATTCATTCTTATCCAAGAGCTCTAACTGACGTGCAAGTTCCAGACGTAATGCACCTAAAACATCCCATACAACCTTATTCTTGTCTGCTGCAAAAAGAAGAAGGTCTCCGTTTTCTCCGTCCATTGCTTTGATCAGATTCTGCATCTCTTCTTCGCTCATAAATTTAGCAAATGAAGATTTTACAGTTCCGTCTTCCTGGATTGCGATATAAGCAAGTCCTTTTGCGCCATAATCTTTTGCAAAGCTTACAAGCTTATCAATCTTCTTACGAGGCATTGAGCCCTGACCTTTTGCATTGATACCACGAACAGTTCCGCCATTCTCAATAGCACCTTTAAATACAACAAACTCACTGTCTTTTACTGTCTCTGTCACATTTACAAGTTCCATACCGAAACGGATATCCGGTTTATCAGAACCGAAACGATCCATCGCTTCCTGCCATGTCATTCTCTGAATTGGAAGCTCTACATCAATATCAAGAACCTCTTTAAACAATTTAGCAAGAAGTCTTTCATTAATATCCATAACATCTTCTTCATCTACAAAAGAAAGCTCCATATCGATCTGTGTAAATTCAGGCTGTCTGTCTGCACGTAAATCCTCGTCACGGAAACATTTTGCAATCTGGAAATAACGATCATATCCGGAACACATCAAAAGCTGTTTGTACAGCTGTGGTGACTGTGGAAGTCCATAGAAGCTTCCCGGATGAATACGGCTAGGCACAAGATAATCTCTTGCTCCTTCCGGTGTAGTCTTACCAAGGATTGGTGTTTCAATCTCAAGAAATCCCTCATCTGCAAGGAACTGACGAGTCAGTGTTGCAATCTTACTTCTCATCATTAAATTGCGCTGAAGATCCGGTCTTCTCAAATCCAGATAACGATATTTCAAACGTAAATCCTCTTTTGTTTTAGAGTTCTCCTCAATTTGGAACGGAGGTGTCTCAGACTCAGATAAAATTCTCATCTGTTCCGGAATCACTTCAATCTCTCCTGTTGCAAGATTCTCATTCACTGCACCTGAACGTTTTTCAACCTTACCTACGATCGCTACTACATATTCAGAACGAAGACTTGCTGCTCTTGCGATTAAATCCGCATCACATGAACCATCTTCAAATACCACCTGAATAATTCCTGAACGGTCACGTACATCAACGAATACAAGACCTCCTTTATTACGATTCTTCTGAACCCATCCCATAATTGTAACTGTCTCTCCGACATTAGCCGCAGAAAGCTCGCCACAACGATGTGTACGATGTAATCCCTGCATTGATTCTGCCATTACTTTGTTCCTCTTTTCTTTTCGTTTTTATATTATCTGTTGAAAACTTCTACGATTTCTTCATATCCTTGCTGCTGAAGCTGTTCTTTCTGGAATTTCTTGTTCTTCTTCATATTCAGAAGCATGATCTGTTTTCCTGCAGCACGCTCAGCTTTTGCAGCCTCTAATACTTCCAGGATTTTTTCCTGTGGAAGCTTCTTCTCAAGCAAATATGCTTTTTTCACCTTTGTTGTCGGGATCTTATATCCACGTTCCAAAAGCAGCATAACAATACGCTCAAATCCAATTGAAAATCCAACTGCCGGTGTATCCTGACCAGTAAACTTACCGATCATCTCATCATAACGTCCGCCGCCTCCGACAGAACCGCCAAACTCGTCCATTGAAATCTCAAAAATTGTTCCTGTATAATAAGACATACCTCTTACAAGTGTCGGATCAAAGCTCATCTTAAACTCAGCCTCTTTCGCACTTTCTACACTTGTAATGATCATCTCCAGCGACTGTGCCGCTTCTTCCGGGAGATACCCAGCCAGTTTCTCTTTACACCAGCGTACGCCCTCGACATCGTTCGTAATCTCTTTAAAAATCTGGAGATATTTTTCGACTGATTCTTTCGCATAGCCATTTTCTTCTAACTCCTTCTGAACTCCATCCAGACCAATCTTATCCATCTTATCCAGAGTAATGAATACGCTGTCATAATCCTTCTCTTCAAATCCGCTGTATGCAGCCATTGCTTTTAAGAATCGGCGGTCATTGATACGGATTGTAAAGTTATGGAAATCGAGTTTTCCAAGCAATGTAGATGTTGCCAGGATTAACTCAATCTCTGCCAGATTAGACGGCTCGCCCAAAATATCAATATCGCACTGCATAAACTGACGGAAACGTCCTCTCTGTGGACGGTCAGCTCTCCATACATTACCCATCTGAAGTGCCTTAAATGGTGCCGGCAATTCATTTGCATTATTGGAATAATATCTTGAAAGCGGAACAGTTAAGTCATAACGAAGTCCGCCATCTACCAAGTCGATTTCCTCTTTTGCCTGATCGATCTTCAGTTTCTCACCACGTTTTAAAATCTTGAAGATCAATTTTTCATTGTCTCCGCCCTGCTTACTGCAAAGGTTCTCGATATGCTCTACACATGGTGTCTCGATTCTCGAAAATCCAAATGACTTATAAGTCTCCTGGATCAATCCAATCACATAATCCCGGATTTCCATCTCTTCCGGCATCATGTCCTTCATACCTGTAACTGGTTTCTTCTTTAATGCCATGTATTTATTCTCCTTTTTATCAAAATCTATATCATGAAGAGTCTGTCCGCAGAAGGACAAGACTTTCAACTTTTCTCTTCATCTCGCCTTTACTGCCGGTATTCCCCTACTTTCACCTCTCACTATTATAGTTTTTGTGTTATAGTATGTCAATTGCTTTTCCGTTTGATCATCTCATCAATACGAGCAATATACTCTTCAATATTCTTTACATTTTCTATACGGATCAGATTTGTTTCTTTCCCATTTTCTGTCTTAATTTTTTCAGGTAACACAATCTTTGTTGTTGCGCCTGCCCCGGCTGCATAAATAGTTTGTTTTTCTTCCATAATCAGTATATTGTAAATTCCTGCTTTATCGGCTTTTGCATAACCGACATTTTCGAAATTACCCGCAATATTTTTCTGTCTATATAAATAATACGGAACTAATCCAAGCTTTTCTGCCGTTTTTGCCGCGTCCTCAACCATCTCTGTAATTTCTGTATGCAAATCTCTCACCGGCTGTTCCTGTGCCATTCTGGCAGCACGTTTAATTGCCAAAGAATGTACTGTCAGACTATCCGGAGATAATTCTTCAATCTGGCGAAGTGTATCTCTCATATCTTCTGCATTTTCTCCCGGAAGCCCTGCAATAAGGTCCATATTAATGTTGTCAAATCCCAGCTCTCTTGCGAGATGGAAAATATCCTTCACGGCCTGAACGGTATGTTTTCTTCCCACAAGATCCAACGTTTTCTGCTGCATTGTCTGCGGATTGACCGAAATACGTGTCACCGGATGGCTGCATATCACTTCCAGTTTTTCTTTCGTAATACTGTCAGGCCTTCCCGCTTCCACCGTATATTCCAAAAGCTCTGCGCCACGTTCTTTATTTAAGAATAACTCGTCAACTACATTTAACAATTTTTCCAACTGCTTGGCTGTAAGAGTTGTCGGCGTTCCTCCTCCGATATAAATCGTATTGAGCGTCTTTCCTTCTGTCTCTTTTGCGATATGGTGAAGCTCTATACAAAGTGCCTTCAGATAATCATCCATACGTGGACTCCACACATCGATCGGTGAAGAACTAAATGAACAATAAGAGCAGATGCTTGGGCAAAATGGAATCCCGACATACAAACTGAAGCCATTTAGATAATCCAGTTTGCTAAGCAATGCCTTCTCTCTGCATGCAATATCAACAGCCAGCCCTGCTTTCTTCTCTGACACGCAATACACTTCCTGTAAAAATGCTTTTGCCTGTGCTTCGTTCATTCCATTTTCCATCTGGTGCATTGCAAGTTTTGTCGGGCGAACTCCTGTAAGCATTCCCCACGCCATCTCCTGCCCTGTCTTTTCAGATAAAAACCGGTACACCATTTTCGTTACTATTTTTTTCTTTTCCTGTGCATCTTCCTTCTTTTGATTTTCCTCAAACTCCTTCGCATCCAGCAAAAAACAAGAGCCGTCATCCAGCTCAATCCGGACCAACGGTTCTTGCTCTGCATCGACACATTGTTTGATTTCCGCATTTGGGAAAAATGCTTTCGTTATATGATATAAGTTATAAGTATATAATGTTTCTTTACATTGAATTTGAATCATTCTGTTAATCAATGCCCCCTGTTAAACAATTCGTATCTTAGCATTTAAATGAACGGATTATGTTTCCGCTCATATCCAATTGTCGTTTCTTCCATATGTCCCGGATAAACCATCGTATCTTCCGGTAGCACGAGCAGTTTATCTCTCACCGCTCTTACAAGCTGTGAACTGCTTCCGGTTGGAAAATCGGTTCTCCCGATTGATGCGCAGAACAAACTGTCACCGCTAAAAAGCGCCTCTTCTTCTGCAATATAATAACAGCATCCACCAGCCGTATGTCCCGGCGTCTCGATTACTTTTATCTTCATGCCGGCAATCTCCAGTTCCTCTCCATCACGCACATATGTTGCATCAGAAAATGTATATCCTCCACCATATGCCGCAGACAAATTCAGCCTTGCATCCTGTAATATCTCTTGTTCCTTCTCAGACGCATACACCGGCACCTGAAACTTCTCACGCACACCATCAATCCCCATAATATGGTCAAAATGTCCATGTGTCAGAAGGATTGCTTTCAGACTCAACCCTTCTGTTTCTATATAAGATATAACATTCTTGTCGCAAACTGCCGGGTCTACAATAAAACACTCTTTTGTATTCTCATTGCTTACCACATAGCAGTTCGTCCCAATCATGCCTATCACGAATTTCTTAATTCTCATGTCATCCTCCTGCACAAACTACTCCTCATTTTCCCCAATGATTTGCATTCATGCGTTTACACCTTTCTATTAGCTGGCTGTCCTCTCGATGTCCAGTACACCTTCCACCTGACGAAGCTTATCGATCACTCTGTTCAGCTCATCTCTTCCATGTACGATAAATCCCATGTCTAATGTAGCTGTTCCTTTTTTACTTGTACGCACATTCATAGATTTTACATCCAGCTTTGCTTCTGTAAATATCTTTGAAATATCCATCAGAAGTCCCTGTCTGTCATGTGCATACATCTTCAGCTCTGCAAGATACTGACCACCATTATCACCTGCGCCTTCCCACTCAGCATCGATCAGACGCTCACGCTCTGCCGCAGACAAATGAATCATATTCACACAGTCTGTACGATGGATAGACATACCTCGCCCACGGGTCACAAAACCAACAATCTCATCTCCCGGAACCGGATTGCAACATTTTGAAAAACGCACTGCCATATCATCGATTCCTTTGACAATAATTCCACTCTTCGATTTTGCAATATGAACCTTCTGCGATGGCACTCCCGATAATGTCTCCAAAATCGTCTCGTCTGTAATTTCTTTTTTGTGATCCTTCTGATATTCTTCCATCAAACGGTTCACAACCTGACCCTCTTTGAGTCCTCCATGGCCGATTGCCGCCAGCACAGACTCCCAGTCACGGAATCCATATTTTTGCTGCACGATCTGTAAATATTTTGGTTTGCTGATATCTGCCAGATTGATTGCTTTTGCCTTACAGTATGCTGCGATCAGCTCTCGTCCACGAACAATATTCTCTTCCTTAAACTCTTTCTTAAACCATTGGTTGATCTTGCTCTTTGCCTGTGTACTCTTTACAATATTCAGCCAATCCCTGCTTGGCCCCTTCGAATTCTGTGACGTCAATATCTCAATACGGTCACCATTCTGAATCTTATAATCAATGTTCACAAGCTTTCCATTCACTCGTGCTCCGACCATCTTATTGCCGACTGCACTATGGATCGCATACGCAAAATCCACAGGTGTAGAACCATTCGGCAGATTCTTCACATCTCCATTCGGAGTGAAGCAGTACACATCTTCTGTAAAGAGATCCAAATCACCTTTCAACAGACTTAAAAATTCTCTGTTATCTGACATGTCACGCTGCCACTCCAGAATCTGACGCAGCCAGCTCAACTTCTCTTCTTCCTGATTCTTTGCTACACCCTTCGTTCCGTCTCCGCTCTCTTTATATTTCCAATGAGCAGCAATACCATACTCAGCAGTTTTATGCATCTCTTCTGTACGGATCTGAATCTCAAACGGCTGTCCGGATGGTCCGATCAAAGTCGTATGAAGAGACTGATACATGTTTGCCTTCGGCATCGCAATATAATCCTTAAATCTTCCCGGAACCGGTGTATACATTTCATGGATCACACCCAGAGCTGCATAACAGTCCTTTACCGTATCAACAATAATACGGACCGCAAACAAATCGTAAATCTGATCCAATGTCTTGTTCTGATTTACCATCTTCTTATAAATACTGAAGAAATGCTTTACTCTTCCGTACACCTTCGCTTTGATGTTTGCATTCTCCATATGCTTTGACACTTCCGCAACAATCTGTTGCACAAACTCTTCGCGCTTTGTCTTACGTTCATTGAGATCTCTGACCAGCTGATAATACACTTCCGGATTCGAATACTTCAATGAAAGGTCATCCAACTCGATCTTAATCTTTGAAATACCAAGACGCTGTGCGATCGGTGCATAGATATCCATCGTCTCACGCGCCTTTTCCTGCTGCTTGGCCGGTGTCATAAATTCCAATGTACGCATATTATGCAGACGATCTGCCAGCTTAATAATAATGACACGAATATCCTTCGCCATAGCCAGAAACATCTTACGCAGGTTCTCTGCCTGGACTTCCAGCTTATCTTTTGAATAAGACAATTGTCCCAGTTTTGTAACACCATCTACAAGAAGAGCCACCTCTGAGCCGAATTCTCTCGTAATATCATCCAGTGTCATCACGGTATCTTCCACGACATCATGAAGCATTCCTGCAACGATCGTCTCTTTATCCATCTCAAGGTCTGCCAGGATAATCCCTACCCACAAAGGATGAATGATGTATGGTTCACCTGACTTTCTAAACTGCTCCTTATGAGCTTCACTCGCAATCTTATAAGCCTTTTCAATCAATGAAATATCTGCAGACGGATGATATTTCGTCACTCTGGCAATCAATGCCTGATATAACTTTTCCGGGTCTTGATAATCTTCCGGATTTTTGACGGCATGACCATCAACAATCTCCAAATTTTTATTCAACAATTGATATTCTAATGTCCCTGCCATCAAAATTCCCCCTTTTGTTCTCATTTGTAATATGCATATATGTAAATAGTATAGCATTTTTTTCAAAATTGTAAATAATCTGTTTTTTCCAGCTTATCAAGTATTTTTTAAGCCAAAGCTTACTTTGAAGGATTATAATTCTGAACTACCATTTGAATCGTTCTTTCCCCTCGAAATTCATTAATCGACGGATAATAAGTAAATGCCATCGTTTCACTTTGCTCAACTGTTTCCAGACATGCTTCTACATCACCAAAACAAATCGCATCCATTTCATACCCGTCTTTGTCCTGCACCTTGAACTTTAATACGTTTTTATTTTTTCCGATAATGTGAGGATCGATCACCTTCAGATTTTTCTCTGCAAATAAGGGTTTTGGATTTCCCTTGCCAAATGGTTCCAAAAGCTCCAGTTCCTGAATCAGACTTTCATTCACATATCGAAGGGAAAGCTGCATATCAATCGAAATTTTTTCTGTCAGATCATCCTCTGTCAGATTTGCACATTCATTGATCGACTCTCGAAAGCGTTCCACATTTTCTTCTTTCAAAGATAATCCAGCTGCCAGCTTATGTCCTCCGAATTTTGTAAACAATGCCCGGCATTTATTCATTTCTTCAAACATATTATAAGCTTCAATTGAGCGACCGGACCCCTTCACATCCTCTTCGCCCTGTGTCAGCACAAATACCGGACGGTAATATTTCTCACGGATACGCCCCGCAATGATACCGGCTATACTTTCATGACAGTCCGGCAAATAGACAACCAGCACCTTATCCTCTTTTAATGAAGTATTTTCAATCAAATCAACAGCCTGTTCCACGCCTTTTTCTGTCATTTCCTTTCGGCTGTCATTGAGTGCTTTCAAATCTTCCGCAAGCATCACCGCTTCTCTTCTTGTCTTTGCATTTAACAAATTCAAAGCTCTCTTCGCTGTATCCAGACGCCCGCCTGCGTTGATGCATGGCCCAATCACAAATCCGATGTGATACGCATTCAAAGAATCCACCGGCACACCGGTACATTCCATCAATGCTTTCAAGCCTTCATTGCTCGTTCTCTTAAGCATTTCTAATCCCTGCTTTACGAAAATGCGATTTTCTCCGGTCAAATCCATCACATCACCAATCGTCGCAATCGCAACATTTTCCATCAAATAATCAACATCTTCCGCATCCTTTTGCATCACACCATAAAGAGCTTCTATCAGCTTATAAGAAACCGCAGCCCCGCACAGTCCTTTAAATGGATACGGACAATCTTCCCTGTGCGGGTCTATCACCGCATCTGCATGTGGTAATAAATACTCTTTTCCGTCCCCGACATCTATATAAGGTACTTCATGATGATCCGTCACAATGATCGTTAAGCCTTGCTGCTTGCCATATTCGATTTCATCCATCGCCGCAATGCCATTGTCGCAGGTTATGATTGTGTCAATCCCATCTTCGATTGCACGGTCGATCAACGCTTTATTCAGCCCATATCCATCCTTGATCCTGTCCGGGATATCCGTATCGACATCCCCGCCAAGATTCGAGATCCCTTCCTGTAAAATATATGTCGCATTGACACCATCAATATCATAGTCTCCTATTACACGGATTGGATCATTTGCCTGGATTTTTTCTTTTAATATTGTGACTGCCTTATCCATATCTTTCATTAACATCCCATCATACAGATCGGCTATCGTTCCATTTAGATAAAACTCAATTTCATCCTTTGTTATCATCTCACGATTTCGGATCAGGCGTGCAAGAATCGGAGAAATCTGAAACATTTCACCAATCTGATAAAAATCCGCCTTCTTCATCGTCACAAACCATTTCTCCATCTTCCGTCCCCTTTTCATTTTCAAAAAAGGACAGACATGAAACTCATGCCTATCCCTTTTATCATTTTCTATTTTCTTCCGGCTTTCTTAACACCGATTTTTGTTTTCATTACATACCAAAGTGCACCTGTAATACATACAGAAGAATAAGCACCACAAATAATACCAACCATCAGAGGAAGGGCAAATTCACGAATAGAGCTTACACCCATGATATATAAAACAGCTACCATAACAAATGTAGTAAATGATGTATAAACACTTCGTGTCAATGTCAAAGTAATACATTTATTTACCAGCTCATCCAGCTGTGTTCCACGTTTCTTTGTTTTCAGTTCCTCACGGATACGGTCAAAAATAACGATTGTCGCATTGATTGAATATCCGACGATTGTCAGCATACATGCGATAAATGTATTACCTACCGATACTCTCGCAATCGCATAGAAACCTAATACGATCAGCACATCATGGAGCAATGCCAACACTGCACTTGTTGCGAAACGTACATCTTTAAATCTAAACCAGATATAAAGCAGCATACAGATTGTTGCAATGATAACTGCTACAATGGCATCTCTTCTCATCTCTGAGCTTACTGTAGAACTGATATTCTCTGTTGCGATCTCATTCTCAGCCACGCCAAAGTTATCAGCCATTACTTTATTAAATGCCTCACGTTTTTCCAGATTCAGTGTCTGTGTCTTAAAGATTACCTGATTAGAATCCTGTACCTTCTGAACCTGAACATTCTTATCTCCGACAGCATCTTCAATCAACGGAACGATATTCTGGTCGATTTCTTCCAATGTATAATCCTTATCAAATGTCACTGTAGATGATGTACCACCCATAAACTCAAGACTGTAGTTGAGCGCACCATTTCCTTTTCCTTCATTTACACCGATTGCAACAAAGCCCAGCACGATAAGTGCAATTGAAATTGTAAAGAAAATCTTTTTCTTTCCGAGGAAGTTGATTGGTTTTCTCTCTTCTTTTACACGTCCGTATACTTTTGGATTACGGATTCCGATTGCATAGAATGAATATACAATTACTTTTGTAATTACCAAAGCAGTAAACATAGACAGCACGATACCAAGTGCCAATGTCTGTGCAAATCCTTTTACAGTACCGCTACCTCTAAGCCATAATACGGCAGCAGCGATCAGAGTTGTAATATTACCATCCAGAATTGCAGACATTGCTTTCTGGAATCCGGCATTTAACGAAACTTTTACAGATTTTCCTGATGAAAGTTCTTCCTTCACACGTGCGAAAATAATAACGTTCGCATCTACCGCCATACCGATACCAAGGATGATACCTGCGATACCAGGCAATGTTAAAGTAATATCAAATGCATTCAGTGCTACCAGTACCAAACCTGTATAGATCAACAGTGCAAGACCTGCGGCAAAACCCGGAAGCAGATATACGCAGCACATAAATACAAATACGATTGCCAGACCAATCGCACCGGCCTTCAAGCTTGAGCTGATTGCTTCTTCACCAAGCTGTGCTCCTACAACGTTAGAACGCAACTCTTCCAGTTCCAGATTCAATCCACCGATACGGATTGTAGATGCAAGCTGGTCAGCTTCTTCATAAGACATGCTTCCTGAAATCTGGGCACGTCCATCAGAAATAACTGCCTTTACATTCGGCACACTGACAAATGCTCCATCATAATAAATACCGATGCTCTGTCCTGCTTCTTTTGCAACTTTCGTAGCTGCTGCAAATTTCTCTGTACCTTCTTTTGTAAACTCAAGGTCGACAACATTTTCCTTTGAACCTGTTGTACTGTCTGTATATGCACCTGCCGTAGCTGTTTTCACATCAGAACCTGTCAACACGATAGAACCATCTTCCTGCAACTCTTCAATTGTCTTGTTAAGCTGGAAATCTGTTCCTGCATCACCTGTAGTGCCCACTCTAGTATAGTTTTCTGAACCATCGCTTCCTGTCTGTGCGATAAAATACAGAGAACCCGGCTGTCCAAGTTCATCTAAAATCTTATTAGCATCTGTCACACCAGGAATCTCGATACTGATTCGGTTATCGCCTTCCTGGTAAACACTTGCCTCTGTACTATACTGCTCCACACGCTTCTGAAGTTTATAAATCGTATCCGCCATATCTTCATCTGACGGAGTATCACCTTTTACCTGATAAGTGATGCTGACACCACCTTCCAGATCAAGACCAAGATTGATATTCTTAGCTGCTCCGGAATGTCCTTTTCCAAGACCGATCGTTGTAGTCACACCGAGAAGTGCCATCAATGCTACGATTGCGATCAGACTCAGGATCCCTTTACGCTTCTTCATGTCCTTCCATCCTTTCTTCATCTGCCAATGCAGCCTTAATCATGATTGCACATTCGACTCTCTTTCTCTCCATCTCACAGCTCACTTCATATGTATCATTGATTGTGTTATGGAACTTGTATGAATTTGCCATACATCCGCCACTGCAATAGAATCTTGCAAAACAATTCTTACAGCTTTCCTTAGAATAAACACTACATCCGCGGAACTCATCTGCAATCTCAGGTTTTGTAATGCCCTCGTCAACATTTCCCATCAGGAACTCTTCCTGACCTACAAACTGATGACATGGGTAAAGATCTCCCCAAGGAGTAACCGCCAGATATTCTGTTCCTGAACCACAGCCCGACAAACGTTTTGCCACACAAGGACCGCCTTCCAGATCAAGCATAAAGTGGAAGAAATTAAATCCTTTTCCTGAACGCTCTCTTTCTACCATCATCTTCGCCAGCTTATCATACTCGTCAAAAATCTGTGGCAGATCCTCTTTCTGGATTGCGTAATCTTCTGTATCGTCGCCAACTACAGGCTCGATAGAAATCTGTTTGAATCCTAAATCAGCAAAATGCATTACATCTTCTGAGAAGTCCAGATTATTTCTTGTAAATGTTCCTCTAATATAATACTTCTCCTGATTTCTGCTGTCTGCTAACTTCTGGTACTTCGGAACGACCAGATCGTAGCTTCCCTTTCCATTTCTAAACGGACGCATATGGTCATGGATTTCTTTTCTTCCATCCAGACTCATTACAACGTTATCCATCTCTTTGTTAACAAATTCCTGAACCTCATCGTTGAGCAGGACACCGTTTGTTGTCAAAGTAAAACGGAAATGCTTATCATACTGTTTCTCAAGCTCTCTTCCGTAAGCAACCAGGTCTTTTACAACCTGCCAGTTCATAAGAGGCTCTCCACCAAAGAAATCGACTTCCAGATTTCTTCTGCTTCCCGAATTCGCAATCAGGAAATCCAATGCCTTCTTACCTACTTCGTAAGACATCAGCGCTCTTCTTCCATGATATTCGCCTTCTTCTGCAAAACAATACTTACAAGCCAGATTACAGTCATGTGCAATATGAAGGCACAATGCTTTTACTACTGTCTTTCTCTTCTTAACTTCCCCAATGTAAGATTCGTAAATATCTCTTGTAAATAACTGACCTGCTTCTGTCAGTTCAATAACAGCTTCCAGAATCTCCTTCAGCTCGTCTTCTGAATACCTGCTTCCAAGTTCTTCTTTCAAATGTGCAAATGTCTCTTCGCTTTTCAGCGTATCCGGAGTGTGAAATGTATTCTCCGCCTCCAGACAGGCAATGACATCATACGCTTCCTGATCCACAACATGAACAGAACCACTATTCACATCAAGAACAATGTTATATCCATTATTTTGGTACTGATGTATCACAATGATACCTCGCTTTCTATTATTATCCTAACATATTAAAGGCAGCGACCTAAGGCCGCTGCCTAGCCATCCCGCGCATCACCTACGCTGCAAATGTGTATCTCACACATCTTTCTCTCAATGGATTCGAATTATTTGCTGTGCTCACATGTCTGGTTTCCTACTGTACAAGAAGTCTTGCAAGCAGACTGACATGATGTCTGGCATTCTCCACATCCACCTTTTTTCACTGTATTGTTCAATGTCTGAGTATTCAATGTTTTGATATGTTTCATCGTTATCTCCTCCTACTATTTCTGCTCTTTGGCAGTTATACTTTCACTTCATAGGATTATACCACAATGACGTTGGATTTAAAAGAGTTTTTTCATAATTTCTTATGGTTTTCCATTTACGCCAGCATTCCTCCAAGCAATCCCCCTCCAAGACACAAAAACATCACAGTAACTACATTTACCCCACCGTTTTTCAACGAATGATATATACCTAAAGAGACGATCAATAGTAACATAAAATAACCTGCTCCAACGAGCATTCCCCACCAAAACTTTCGTACCCGATTCCATTTTCCAATCATAAATCCACCTACAAATGTTGATACCAAATAAATTGCCATCACCGCAATCGTCACCTGCTTCTCTTCCAGATTCAATTTGTAGGAAAACAATGCCAAAAGAAGCAGCAGGATTCCCGTCACTACATATGCACACAAAAGTGACTTCAATATCCACACTGCTTCTTTTTGTATATCTGGTTTTTGATCCTTACGATTCTCCATTCCCCACACCTCCACACCTGCAATTCTATGCTATGCATTCTTATACATTATATGTCGGCCGGTAATGTTCCAGTACATTTTTACTGCTCCATCTGCCTTCCCAAAAATCCGGCAGCACACTCTATCAGTTTCTGTTCCATTTCCCCAAATTTACGTTTTTTATCGCGATTTAGAAACACAATACCTCCGATTACATCTCCGTTACACAATATCGGACAGATTGCTTCCCCTTCATACTCGCCCATTTTATCCACTACCATAATAAATTGCTTTTCCCCCGGCACAGCCAGAAGCACTTCCCTTCTTTGAAGCTGCTCTCCCAACATCTTACTAATATATTGTTCCTCGAACTCCTTCTTTCCATTTCCCGCTGCCGCCACAACCTGGTCATGATCTGTGATACATACTATACAATTCAAAACATTTGACAGACTTTCCGCATATTGCTTCGCCACAATTCCAAGCTCCCCAACCGGAGAGTATTTCTTCAATATCACTTCTCCCTCTCTATCCGTAAATATTTCCAGCGGGTCTCCTTCCCTGATTCTAAGTGTTCTCCTTATCTCTTTCGGAATCACAATTCTTCCAAGATCATCAATTCTCCGTACAATTCCTGTTGCCTTCATAACATCTATAAACCTCCTGTATTATACCTATATTTCCATATTCTGCGTTGTATGGATAGTATGTGGAAATATTGGAGGTTTTATACATAGACAAGAAGTGCCAGTTGGGGACGAGTGCCGGTTGGGGACGGGGTTTAGTGGCTTTTTTGCGAGCAAAAAAGCCACTAAACTCCGTCCCCAACTGGCACTCCTTCTGGAATTTTTATTTCATATTAATTGTTATATCTTATTTCTCAGCAAGTGCCTCGATCTCGCAAAGAACTCCCTTTGGAAGATCTTTTACTGCAACGCAGCTACGAGCTGGTTTAGATACGAAATATTTTGCATAAACTTCGTTGAATTTAGCAAAATCAGCCATATCAGCTAAGAAACATGTTGTTTTAACAACGTGAGAAAAATCTGTTCCTGCAGCTTCCAATAATGCTCCTACGTTCTTGCAGCTCTGCTCTGCCTGAGCTTCGATTCCTTCTCCAACGCTTCCGTCTGCTGGATTTACCGGAATCTGTCCTGACAAATAAACCATACCGTTTACTTCAAATCCCTGTGAATATGGTCCGATTGCTGCTGGTGCTTTGTCTGTGAAAATTTCTTTCATTTTTAATCTCTCCTTTACTTTTCTTAATGTATTACAACCTGCAAATCCATGTAAACTGTAATACACATTCTTATGCATACTTCAATTATCTCACATATCCACAAAAAATCAACCGATTTCTTGAATTTTTCAAAATATTTTTTAGATGCATCAAAATAATTTTTAGATGCATTCACCAAACTTTTGCTATATAATGATAACAAGATTGCGAAAACGCAGCAATTTTGTTAAAAGGAGATATTTTAATGAACTTACCAGGCTATTACTCTTCCGGTCAATTTGCCCGCATGGCAAATGTATCGGTTCGAACGATCCGCTTTTATGATAAACAAAATATTCTTCATCCCTCCTATGTCACTCCATCGGGCTCCCGGTTTTATACAGATCAGGATTTTGCCCGTCTCCAACAAATCCTACTTTTAAAATACCTTGGATTTTCGCTGGAAGACATACGAGAAATGACGATCAACGACAGTGACTATCATTTTATGCTGAATGCACTCCAACTGCAAAAACGATTCATTCAGGATAAAATCGAACAGATGCAATTAGTAGAAAATGCTTTAAACAACACCGTTGATGCAATCCAAAAAGAACATCAGATTGACTGGAGCCAGATGTTGGATCTTATCCACCTCACAAATATGGAAAAAAGTTTTAAATCCCAATATCAAAATGCGACCAACATTTCCGCCAGAATCCGACTTCATCGCGATTACTCAATCAACAAACAAGGATGGTTCCCATGGGTTTTTGAACAGTATGAACTTAATAGCATAAACAATGCTGCAAATTGTAATTTAAAAGTTCTTGAGATTGGATGTGGAAATGGCGCTCTTTGGGTGGAAAATATGGATAAAATTCCTACAAAAATCCAAATCACACTTTCTGACATTTCCGAAGGAATGCTTCGCGATGCCAAGCGTAATCTGCCTGCTGCCGACAATAGATTCCAATTTCAGGCATTCGACTGTCAACAGATTCCATATCCGGATCAAAGCTTTGATCTAGTAGTTGCAAACCATGTCCTCTTTTATTGTGAAGACATTGCATCTGCCTGCAAAGAAATTGTACGTGTATTAACTCCCGGCGGACGCTTCATCTGCAGTACATACGGAATCAATCACATGAAAGAAATCAGCGACCTCGTGCAAAAATTCGACAATCGGATTGTACTGTCCGCCGAAAAATTATACGAACAATTCGGATTGGAAAATGGTGAAGAAATACTAAAACCTTATTTCAACCAGATTGAATGCAAAAAATATATCGATGCTATTGAATTAGACCGACCTGAACCGCTAATTGAATACATCCTTTCCTGTCACGGAAATCAAAATCAAATGTTGCTCGATCACTATAATGAATTCCGCGGATTTGTTGAAAAAAATATGACAGATGGATTTCACATCACTAAGGATGCCGGATTATTTATCTGCCAGAAATAATTGGAAAATATTGCTAATACAAATCAAAATAAAAAATGACTATGCTCTCCCGCCACCTTCGTCGGACAAGACCGACTTTACTTTGCTGGATTGCATAGTCATTTTTTTATTTGTAAACTTCAAAATTCATATTAAAAATGGAATGTATCTTTCAGTCCAACCCACTTCTGGTCCTTATCACTCAAATTCAAAGCTGTTCCATCCTCCAGCTGATATCCCTCAGCAGAAGCATTTCCCTTATATTCTCCTACCAGCTGTGGCCACTCAATTCCAATCTCAGGGTCATTCCATGCAAGACCGCCCTCATCTCCCGGATGATAGAAATCTGTACATTTGTAGCAGAACTCTGCAAGATCACTAAGTACAAGGAATCCATGTGCAAATCCTTCCGGAATATAGAACTGTTTTTTGTTCTCTTCTGTCAGCTCAACACCAAACCATTTTCCATAAGTCTCACTGTCACTTCTCAAGTCTACAGCTACGTCAAATACAGAACCTTTCACTACGCGGACAAGTTTACCCTGTGGAAACTCTTTCTGGAAATGAAGCCCTCTTAAAACACCCTTTGTAGAACTAGACTGATTATCCTGTACAAAGTTCATTGTAAGCCCTTCTGCTTCCATATCCTTCTGATTATAAGTCTCCATGAAGTATCCTCTTGCATCACCATGAACAGTAGGTTCAATTACGCAAAGACCTTCAATTCCACCTGCATTTTTTTCAACTTTAATCTGTCCCATTTTACTTCACACCTCTTATATTTCAATCTCTTTCAAATATCTGCCAAGAGCATCCTGCCATGTCGGTAATGGCTCGAATCCATTTTCCACAAGCTTGCTCTTATCCAGTCTGCTATTAAATGGTCTTGCTGCTTTAGACACACCATACTCCGCAGTTGTAACCGGTTTTACTTCCACTTTATCTTCACTGTATTCTGTATGCCCCAACTCTACAGCCTGACGGAAAATCTCTTTTGTAAAATCATACCAGCTGATGAAACCGCCCTCATTTGTTGCATGATAATAACCATATTTCTCTGTCTCTATCATATCAACCAGCAATCTTGCAAGATCATATGTGTATGTCGGAGTTCCGATCTGGTCGCTGACCACAGTCAACTTATCGTGAGTTTTTCCCACCTTAAGCATTGTTTTTATAAAGTTATTCCCATTTTTTCCAAATACCCATGCAATACGGACGATAAAATATTTAGACAATGTATTGGCAACTGCCAGCTCTCCGCCTAATTTTGTCTCACCGTATACACTGAGCGGTTTGTAGTCTTTACAATCCGGCTGCCAAGGCTTAGTACCCTGTCCGTCAAACACATAATCTGTACTTGTATACACCATCTTGCAGTCAAGCTTCTTGCACATATCCGCGATATTCTGTGTTCCTTTTATATTTACCGCATAGACAATATCTTTTTTATCCTCATCCTCAGCAGCATCTACAGCTGTCCACGCTGCACAGTGTACAACTGCATCCGGCGCAACCTCTGTCAAAACCCTCTCTACAGAAGCCGCATCCGTAATATCCATCGGAACATATGGCATACTTACAACCGGTGTTCCATCCAAAACACCGCTGTAAGTTTCCTTAATATCAGAACCAACGCCTTCATAACCGCGTTTTGCAAGCTCATTCACCACATCATGTCCAAGCTGCCCGCCTACACCTGTCACTAATACTTTCATTGATTAAATTTCCTCTCGGTTTGCATACATTTTCTCATAGTAATTCTGGTACTCGCCTGAGATAATTGTCTCCCACCATTCTTTGTTGTCCAGATACCACTGAATTGTCTTCTTGATTCCGTCTTCAAATTTTGTCTCCGGAAGCCATCCAAGTTCATTGTGGATCTTAGTTGGGTCGATTGCATAACGCATATCATGACCTTTTCTATCCTCAACATGTGTAATCAGACTTTCTGGTTTTCCTAATTCTTTACAAATAATCTTAACGATTTCAATGTTTGTTTTTTCATTGTGTCCACCAACATTGTAAACCTCTCCAACTCTTCCATTGTGGATAATCAGGTCGATTGCTTTACAGTGGTCCTCAACATACAGCCAGTCACGGACATTCAATCCCTCGCCATATACCGGAAGTGGCTTATCATTCAAAGCATTTGCAATCATAAGTGGAATCAATTTCTCTGGGAAATGATATGGTCCATAGTTGTTAGAGCATCTGCTGATTGTTACAGGGAGTCCGTAAGTTCTGTGGTATGCAAGAACTAACAAGTCTGCACCGGCCTTTGATGAGCTGTATGGGCTGCTTGTGTGGATCGGTGTTTCCTCTGTAAAGAATAAGTCAGGTCTGTCAAGAGGAAGATCTCCATAAACCTCATCTGTAGATACCTGGTGATATCTCTTAATACCATATTTACGGCATGCGTCCATCAAAACTGCTGTTCCTTTGATATTTGTATCCAAAAATACTTCCGGATTCTCGATAGAACGGTCAACATGGCTTTCTGCTGCAAAGTTTACAACCATATCCGGGTGCTCTTCTTCAAACAATTTATAAACAGCTTCACGGTCTGTGATGCTTTCTTTTACAAAACGGAAATTCGGGTTGTCCATTACTGGCTCCAATGTAGATAAATTTCCTGCATATGTCAGACAATCCAGACATACGATACGATAATCCGGGTATTTATTTAACATATGAAATACAAAGTTACTTCCAATAAATCCTGCTCCACCTGTTACGATAATATTCATAATTAAAAACTCCTTTTAGTATAAATTTTCCTGATATTTTCCATCTAATACATCTTTGAGATACTGTCCATACTGATTCTTCTTCAACACTTCATAAACTTCCAGAATCTCCTCTTTGCTGATCCAGCCATTAAGATATGCAATCTCTTCCAGGCAAGCAATCTTACGATGCTGATGTGTCTCAACTGTTTTCACAAAATTTGTCGCATCAACAAGACTCTCATGAGTACCTGTATCAAGCCATGTAAATCCCTGTCCGAGAAGCTCCACATTCAAGTTACCTTTCTCAAGATATACTCTGTTCAAATCTGTGATCTCCAACTCTCCACGGGCACTTGGTTTCAGATTCTTCGCATACTCTACAACCTTGTTGTCATAGAAATACAAACCTGTTACACAGTAATTGCTCTTTGGTTTCTCCGGTTTTTCTTCGATAGAAATTGCTTTTCCTGTCTTGTCAAATTCAACGATACCAAAACGCTCTGGATCATCTACATAATATCCAAATACAGTAGCACCCTTACCTGTCTCTGCATTTTCCACAGCAGCTTTCAGACGCTTGTTCAGACCATGTCCTGCGAAAATGTTATCGCCAAGAACCATTGCCACTGTATCATCACCGATAAATTCTTCACCGATGATAAATGCCTGAGCCAGTCCGTCCGGGCTTGGCTGCACTGCATATGACAAATGTACTCCAAACTGATGTCCGTCACCAAGCAGCTCTTTAAATCTTGGTGTGTCCTGTGGTGTAGAAATGATCAGAATATCGCGGATACCTGCATTCATTAATACAGACATCGGATAATAAATCATCGGTTTGTCATAAATTGGCAATAACTGTTTTGATGTTACCATTGTCAAAGGATACAGACGAGTGCCTGAACCTCCTGCTAAAATAATTCCCTTCATGAGAACCTCCTTATACGTTATATATTCAATATTTTTCACGTCTCGTTTACTAGTTGTTCCCATTATAAAAGGTGACCTAAGGTCACCTTCAAGTATTTTTTTAATTTTTATAAAATTTTTATTCTACTGTAACGCTTTTCGCAAGGTTTCTCGGCTTATCTACATCCAATCCCTTTGCAACAGATACATAATATCCAAGCAGCTGAAGAGGGATAACTGCCAATGAAGTAGCAAAATGTTCATCTGTCTTCGGAACATAGACTGCAAAATCTGCTGTATCTTCTATACTATAGTTGCCATAATGTGTCAGACCCATCAGATATGCACCACGGCTCTTCACCTCAACCAGATTTGAAACTGTTTTTTCATATAAATGATCCTGTGTCAGAACACCAATCACCAAAGTTCCATCCTCAATCAAACTGATTGTTCCATGCTTCAATTCACCTGCTGCATATGCCTCTGAATGAATATAACTGATTTCTTTCATCTTAAGGCTGCCTTCCAGACAGATTGCATAATCGATTCCTCTTCCAATAAAGAATACATCCTTTGAATTTGCATATTTCGCTGCGAACCACTGGATACGCTCCTTATCTTCCAGAATCTTGCCAATCTTTCGAGGAATTGTAGTAAGCTCCTGAATCATTTCACAATATTTTTCCTCAGAAATCGTTTCGCGTACCTTTGCCAACTGCAGAGCCAGTGCATACGATGCGATCAGCTGTGTACTGTACGCTTTTGTCGTTGCAACCGAAATTTCCGGTCCTGCAAGTGTGTAAAATACATTATCAGCCTCACGTGCAATTGAAGAACCAACAACATTTACAATCGCAAGTGTCTTAACACCAAGCTCCTTCGACTCACGAAGTGCAGCCAAAGTATCTGCTGTCTCTCCCGACTGGCTGACCAAAATAACCAGACCATTCTTATCCAAGATCGGTTTACGATAGCGGAACTCTGATGCAAGCTCGACACGTACCGGAATTCTTGCCAGATCCTCGATTACATACTGTGCTGCAACACCGACATGATATGCCGAACCACATGCCACAATATAAATCTGGCTGATTTCCTTCATCTCTTCCTCTGTCAGACCAACCTCTGTCAGATCAATCTTGCCATCCTTCAAAACAGAATTCAAAGTATCCTCTACCACCTTCGGCTGCTCATGGATCTCTTTCATCATAAAATGCTCAAATCCACCCTTTTCAGCTGCCTCAGTATCCCATTTGATCTCAACAAGCTCTTTCTCAATCTCATCTCCATCCAGGTTATAAAATGTAATATCACCTTTCTGCAGACGGGCAATCTCCATATTACCGATATAATATACATTTCTAGTATATTTCAAAATAGCCGGAACATCAGAAGCAATATAAGACTCACCATTTTCCACACCTAAGATCATCGGGCTGTCTTTTCTTGCCACATATATTTCTTCCGGATACTCCTTAAACATCACTGCCAATGCGTAAGACCCACGAATACGGACCATTGCATGATTAATCGCATCGATTGGAGTACCAAGATACTTCTTATAATAATAATCGATCAATTTGATTGCAACCTCTGTATCTGTCTCAGAATAAAATACATAACCCTTTTTCACCAGCTTATCCTTTAATTCCTGATAGTTCTCGATAATCCCGTTATGTACACCTACTACATTACCATCATCACTGCAATGTGGATGTGCATTTGTCTCGGATGGTTCCCCATGTGTTGCCCATCTTGTATGTCCTATACCACAGTTTCCGGCTACCGCACGTCCATCATCTGTCTTCTCACAAAGAACACTCAGACGTCCCTTTGCTTTTACCACTCTGACCGGTGCTTCACCGTTGCGAACCGCAATTCCCGAAGAATCATATCCACGATATTCCAGCTTTGACAATCCATCCAGCAAAACCGGAGCTGCATTTTTGTGTCCGTTAAATCCTACTATTCCACACATATAACTTCTCCCATATTTTAAAACATCTCTTTTGTTACCAAATATATGCGTGCCTTCTTTTATGCGCCGCAAAATATATTCGGTTGTAAGTATAACTTATTTTTCATAATTATGCAATTGCAAGACGAAACAATCTATTGTAAAATATAATTAATTTTTTACATTATTTGCTCAAAAATGGGCAGAAAAGAGGCTCTGATATGAAATATAAAAATATTGTTTTTGACTACGGAAATGTCATTGCAAAATTCGATGGTCTTGCCATTTTAAGATCCTTTTGCGAATCCCAAGAAGATGCCGACCTACTGCGTGACATTGTCTACCGCCAATGGCCGGACCTCGACCGGGGCACACTCGAATACGATGATTATCTGAAAAGCACACTGGAATTAACACCGCCGCGACTTCAAGATACCGTCCGCACATTCTTTCGCGACTGGCCAAAAGAAGTCACACACCTTCCAGACACCCTTGCATTTATCAAAGAATTAAATGAGCGTCAGATTCCGATCTATCTCTTATCCAACGCTCCTACTTACTTTGCTGACTATATGGCAGATTCAGAATTATTAAAAAGCTTCAACGGCGTCGTTTTCTCAGGTCCGATTAAAATGGCAAAACCAGACCTAAATATTTATGAGTACTTCTTTAAGCATTTCAATCTTAAACCAGAAGAATGCTTCTTCATCGATGACCTTCCACAAAATATCGAAGGTGCAAAAAATGCCGGAATGGATGGTATTGTCTTTACCGGAAATATTGATGAAGTAAAAAAACAGATTGAATTTTAGTTTATAAAATTTTTGCAATTTTCCAAAACTCCATAGATGTCACATGCACGGAAACTAAAAAAATCGTTAAGGCACATATCAAAGCCTTAACGATTTTTATTTTTATATGATATATTATCAACTTTTGAAATACAAACATTCAAGTCGAACGTCCGTGAGACTTGGCGCGTGATTCTGGTCAGCGAAGCTGACATATTCCTATCAGAATCACTGCGCATCCTCGCGGAGCGTTTATCTCAGTCGGAGATTGGACTCCCACTGAGACAAATTTGCTATTACTCGCCATCTGAAGAGGTGGGAGTCTTCTCGACTGAGATAAAAGCGTTTACTTTAATCTTACAGCAAATGCTTTCTCAATTCAGCTCCACTCTTCGCGCTCAAATATGCAGGTGCAATATCAAACACTGTCTTACATCCAGACTGACCTTCCTGCGCCAGTTTGTAAGCTGCTCTTGCATAAGCAACGATCACAGATGCTGTGAACTCTGGATTAGAATCCAGCTTCAAGCTATACTCGATAAGATGCTTATTCTCTCCATCCCATCCTGTCTTGCCACTGCGAAGCACAAATCCACCATGTGGGATTCCGCTGTGATTTGCTTTCAACTCTTCCTCACTAATAAAATGTACTGTTGTATCATAATCCGAGAAATAGTTTGGCATTGTCTTAATCTCTTCTTCAACCTTCGCTGCATCTGCGCCCTCTTCAAGCACTACAAAGCACTCTCTTGTATGCTTCTGTCTTGTTGTCAGCTCCGGATTCTCCCCGTTACGAACAGCTTCCAGTGCAGCCTCTACCGGAATTGTATACTGCTTTCCATCTTTGACACCTTCCACACGGCGGATTGCATCCGAATGTCCCTGACTGACACCCTTGCCCCAGAAAGTATAGTCCTTACCTTCCGGCAAGATTACATTTGCATAAAGTCTGTTCAACGAGAACATACCAGGATCCCAGCCTACAGAAATAATTCCGACATTGCCACCTTTTTTAGCTGCCGCATCAACATCCTCAAAATGCTCCGGAATTCTTGCATGTGTATCAAAGCTGTCAACCACATTAAACATCTCTGCATACACTGGTGTCTGCTTTGGAAGATCTGTTGCACTTCCTCCACAAAGAATCATTACATCAATCTTATCTTTCCAATCCTGCACATCCGCAATGCGGCATACAGGAACATCCTCTGTCAAAATCTGAACTGTCGCAGGATCTCTACGTGTAAATACTGCCGCCAGTTCCATATCTGCATTCTGCTTAATTGCACACTCTACACCTCTTCCAAGGTTACCATATCCTAAAATACCAATTCTAATGCTCATATTTATTCCTCCTGTGTTTCTTAACCGAGTCTTATTATAAACCTGTTAAGAGTTTATGTGCAATATTTTTTTCTATCCTTTTGGGATGGTTTCATTCTGTTTCTATTATTTTGTTCAACAATGAACACTTTTCTTATTCTTCACAAATAACAGAATCATACTTCTGATATGTTATCTTCTGCCCTTTCATTTCTTGCAAACTATATTCCCCTTTCCTTATAATAAGTGTATTATCTTTTATCTCACATGGCATAACTAAAAATTTACCCTCATAATTTGTAATTATCACATTATTTTCTTCAAAAACCTCATATGATTTCTTATTGCTAATTTTATAATTTAGTTGCATTAAAAATCCACCCCCAACATCCCCCATAAATATTATTAACGCCACACTAAATATTATCGCACTGCTTGTTCTACATTTTAATTTTTCTCCAAAAAGAGGTCTTATTATTCCCCAGAACAATATTATCAAATCCGCTCCTACTAATACTATTACTGTTATATAATTATTTAAAAGTCCTTTCAACTTCAAACAAGAGGTTCCTTCAATGATAGCAACGGTACAATCATTATTCAATTTCACGAAAAGCAAAAAGCAGACAAAAAAGAAGATAAATCTAAGCATTTTACTTTCCATTTTTTTATTTGTGTAAGCTAACATTCCGAAATATATACATATTAGTAAAACACTAATCAACATCGCTACTCTATCTTGTAACACTTCTGTTCCATCAAAATATTTTTTGTCTACACCATAAAATTCTGAACAAGAATATGCATACTTTCTTAATACAAACAAACTTAACATCAAATAAATTGAACTAATTACTGTGATTCCAGTTCTAAGTATTTCCTCTATATTTTCATATAACTTTTGCTTTATTGGTAACTTATTCATCTACGATATCCTCACTTTTCTTTATTCTTTCCACACTGACTGCAAATAATTTCAAGTTAATTATTTCGTAACAAAATGACAACTTTATCCGCTGTTCTTACTCCCTTGCGATAGTTGTGTACATTTAGTATCAATTCCGTTATCGAACCGAAATCATATTCATAAGATATGTTATCCCCATTGCTAATAATACCTGGCACCAATATGGTCTACCCGAAATTCGGTACGCATCCTATCTTATTTTCTTGCTCCACAGGAACAAACATATCCATCCACTACGGTTTCATCCCATGCTGCACTATCCTGCACCCAACGGGTTCCATAGACTGCATCATGATGTACGGTTGTTGTTACTGGGCGTGTACCATACTCTGTATGATGTCCACCACCTTCATAGGCTAATGCATGTGCTTTCTGATGTTCAATTAAATTATTAGTACAATCTGCTCCGCACACATTACAGCAACTCCAAGCATATTCTTCGTATGTAGTTACCTGCTCGTCCCAAGCTTCCTGCACTACATACGGCTCGTTATGTCCGGTTGCATCATGATGTACTACATGTGTCTGTGCAACATAATTGTGCTGATGTGCCGGCTTTGAAGGTGCAGGTGTCGAATTTTCTTGATTATTTCCGCTGTTTGTATTTGTTGATGGCTTTGATGTTGAAGGTTTTGTTTCCGCTGGTTTCGAAGCTGCAGGTTTTGAAGCTGCAGGCTGTGATGGTGTTGCAGTATTGGTTGTATTATCCTGCTTTTTATCGGAGGAAGAGCTTTCTGTCTTACTTGAAGTATCTTTCTTTGTCTCTTCCTTTTTTGTTTCTTCTTTCTTTGGTGTCTCTTCTTTTTTCTCTTCTGTTTTCTTATCTGTTTCTTCTTTCTTTGTATCGTTTGAAGCAATTTCTTTATCTTCTTTTACTTCTACTTTACTATCATCTCCGACAACTGCAGAACCATTATTAAGCAGATCATCCGCTTTATCTTTATCTGCTACAGTGACATCTACTGTATCTTTGATGGTATTCTTATCACTTTCCTGCTTATTATCGGTTGTTGTGTCTTTGCTTTCCGTATCTTTACTTTCTGATGCATTTGTTTCTGTCTTAGTGTCTTTCACTTCATCTTTAGCTGTAGTCTCTGTTTTATTGTCAGCTTTGCTTGTCTCTGTTTTCATTTCAGATTCCGTTTTGGCATTATCGGTTGTTGTCTCTTCTTTCTGTTCGGTAGTTTCCTCTTTCAGTTTCACTGTGATTGTAAGTGGATATGTTCCTGCTTTGGTTGA
>OIZF01000390.1_pt1 | contig 30508 bp, 30 predicted proteins | sample 1588471 | NCBI WGS metagenome assembly OIZF01 (sample SAMN03283279) | human gut metagenome | biome: human-associated habitat; material: feces | host: Homo sapiens | place: Peru | collected 2012
GCTAGCGCTGCGCCAGTCGGCGCTATCGCTTTAACGCTTTTTTCGCTTCTCCATTAAAAGCCCCCCAGTCGCTGCGCGACAGCTCCCCCAAGGGGGAGCGGGCACGCCCGCAAGCTTTCCGCTTTAGCCGGAAACTTTGCCGCCATGCCAAAGGCTCCCTCTCCGAGGGAACCGTCAGGTTTTGACTGAGGGAGTTCGTTCCAAAACCCACCCGTGAAAAGGGGATTCTGAAAAGCCCGCAGGCTTTTCAGAATCCCGAATTAAAAATAATTATTCCGCTGACTATGCGCAAAGCGAACGCGGAGCGCATTCAAATCGTCTTGTCCCCAAACAAAAACTCCCGCCCTGCGGGGTGCAGAGCGGGAGAGGAGAGTTTTTTGAGGATTATTCCGCAAACAGCGGGGTGGACAGGTAGCGGTCGCCGGTGTCGGGCAGCAGGACAACGATGTTCTTGCCTGCGTTCTCCGGGCGCTTTGCCAGCTGGATGGCAGCCCAGACGGCAGCACCGGAGGAGATGCCTACCAGCACGCCTTCCTTGTGACCGATCAGACGGCCGGTGGCAAAGGCATCGTCATTCTCCACGGCGATGATCTCGTCATAGACGGTGGTGTCCAGTACGTCCGGCACAAAGCCGGCGCCGATGCCCTGAATTTTGTGTGCACCGGCAGTGCCCTTGCTCAGCACAGGGGAGGAGGCGGGCTCAACAGCCACCACCTTGACATCGGGATTCTTGCTCTTGAGGTACTTGCCTACGCCGGTCACGGTGCCGCCGGTGCCAACGCCTGCCACAAAGATATCCACTTTACCATCGGTATCCTCCCAGATCTCGGGGCCGGTGGTCTCGATGTGTGCCTGCGGGTTGGCGGGGTTCACGAACTGGCCGGGGATAAAGGAATTGGGGATCTCCTTTGCCAGCTCATCGGCCTTGGCAATGGCACCCTTCATGCCCTTGGCACCCTCGCTCAGCACCAGCTCAGCACCGTAAGCCTTCATCAGCTGACGGCGCTCCACGCTCATGGTCTCGGGCATCACGATGATGATGCGGTAGCCCTTGGCAGCTGCCACGGCAGCCAGACCGATGCCGGTGTTGCCGGAGGTGGGCTCGATGATGACGGAGCCTTCCTTCAGCAGGCCCTTGGCCTCGGCGTCGTCGATCATCTTTTTGGCAATGCGATCCTTCACAGAACCGGCGGGGTTGAAGTACTCCAGCTTGGCGATAACGTGGGCGGGCAGCTGCTCTTCCTTTTCAATATGGCTGAGCTCCAGCAGCGGGGTGTGACCGATCAACTGATCTGCGGCGGTATAGATCTTGCTCATAATACTTGTCCCTCTTTCTGATATCGTTACGGGGTGTGTAGCCCTGTCTTGCGCCGGTGTGTCCGGCTGTGATTCCCTCTAAACCTTTCAACCAACATCGTTTGTGGGTTTGATGGCATTATAGCCCTGTTTTGCCTGCTTGTCAAGGGCTTTTTTGAAAAAAGTGGGATTGAAAAGTGACTTACCCTGTTGTATAATGGGTTATAATAAAATTTAACCGGAAGGAAGTACGGATCATGATCGTTTCGACCAAAGGACGCTATGCGCTGCGGGTGATGATCGACCTCGCGGAGCATCAGTCTGAAAAATATGTTCCCTTAAAGGAAGTTGCCGCCCGGCAGGAGATCTCGGAAAAGTATCTGGAGAACATCCTCAAGGTGCTGGTGCAAAACGGCTTTCTGGAGGGGCTGCGCGGCAAGGGCGGCGGCTACCGGCTGACCCGCAGCCCGGATCAGTACACGGTAAGCGAGATTTTGATGCTCACCGAGGGCAGCCTTGCCCCGGTAAGCTGCCTGACCCCCGGGGCTTCTGCCTGCGCCCGGATGGCCAACTGCCGCACCTATGAGATGTGGAAGGGGCTCAACGATCTGATCTCGGACTATTTCGGCAAGATCACGCTGGCAGACCTTGCCCTGCCGGATCAGGCCGGCAACGATTATGTGATTTGAGGACATTATCGTGTTTGAGCAATTTCGATGGGATTTTCGTAGCCCGGAGGAACGGGGAGACGCTGGAGAAAATATTATTTATAATGCCCTGAACAAAGTCCACGGTCGTAAAGCTCTTTTACCGAATTGTTATATCCCGGTAGGTCAAAAAGGAACAACTGAGATTGACATGGTCTTTCTGCACGAGTCCGGACTTTATGTAATCGAATCCAAAAATTACAGTGGCTGGATTTTCGGCAATGAAGAGCAAGAGCATTGGACGCAATGTCTGAGGGGAAAATTTCATACAACGCAAAAGTACTCCTTTTATAACCCTCTCCGGCAGAATGAGACGCATATTTGCGCATTGATGGAACTGCTGAAGGATGATACTGTCCCATACTATTCCTATGTAGTATTTGGAAACAATTGTGAACTAAAGAACATTCAGCTCACAAGCGGAAAGCATCATGTGACCTATGCCCTATATCTCCGAAGGGATATTGAGTATAATGCTCGGTGTACAGGCACTCAGCTATCAGATGAGAAAATGGATGCACTTTATGCAATACTTGTGAATTTCACAGAAGCAAGCGGCTGGCAAAAAGACGCCCATATAAGAGACGTTCAGGCAAAGCAATATCCAGTCGTTCAAGCGGATGGAACTTGGACTTGTCCGCGATGCGGCGGACAGCTTGTTATGAGGGTAGCTCAACGAGGAAATCACGCAGGGCAAACCTTCTGGGGATGCTCGAATTACCCACGCTGTCATTTTACCTATCAGGAATAATTGATTCTGCGCACCGGAATTGCACCGGTGCGCTTTTTTGTACAGTTCTGCGCAAAAGGTGTAGAACTTCTTGGCAAGATTTACGGTTGATGGAGCGGGCAGTCCGCGGTATACTTTTACTTTGTGTGAGACAGAAAATTCCGGGCAAAAAGCCCGTTGTCTGTTCGTTATAAGACCATAAGACCAGAAAGGGGAGTTCTGACACGAAGTATATTTTTCAGTTCGGGCGCATTCTTGCGTTCTGTTTTATGGGCGAGGTGCTGCACGCGGTACTGCCGCTGCCGGTGCCTGCCAGTGTGTACGGTCTGGTGCTGCTGCTGGCAGCTTTGACCGCCGGGGTCGTAAAGCTGGAGCAGGTCAAGGAGACCGGCACCTACCTGACCGGTATTTTTCCGCTGCTGTTCGTGCCCGCCGCTGCGGGCATCATGGAACTGTGGGCAGAGATGGGACAGCTGCTGCTGCCCATCCTGATCGCCATTCTGCCGGTGACGGTGCTGGTAATGGCGGCCGCAGGCCGCACCACGCAGGCGCTGACCGCCCGCAATAAAAAGGAGGAGGCCGACCATGACTGAACTGCTGAACGACTTTCTGACCGGCTCTGTGGCATGGGGTGTGCTGCTTACGCTGGCAGCCTTTGGGCTGGGTGTGCTCATCAACCGGGTGACCGGCAAGGCCATCTTTAACCCGCTGCTGCTGGGCAGTATTTTTGTCATCATTTTTCTGTCGGTGTGCAATATCCCCTACGGGGACTACAAAACCAGCGCCGCGCCGGTAAGCTACCTGCTGCTGCCCGCCACGGTGGCGCTGGCCATCCCGCTGTATGAGAAGCTGGACCTGCTCAAAAAGAACGCGCCCGCCATCATTGCAGGCATCTCGGTGGGCACGCTGGTCAGTCTGGGCAGCGCCTTTGCACTGGCGCTGGCAATGGACCTGACCCAGGAGCAGTACGCCACCCTGCTGCCGAAGTCCGTGACCACCGCCATCAGCATGGACGTGGCCGCTGAGCTGGGCGGCATTGCCGCCCTGACCGGTGCCATCGTCATCGTCACCGGCATCGTGGGCGCACTGCTGGCCGAGACCGTGTGCAAGCTGTTCCACATCACCGACCCCATCGCCAAGGGCGTGGGCATCGGCACGGCAGCCCATGCCGTGGGCACCAGCAAGGCGCTGCAGATGGGCGAGGTGGAAGGTGCCATGAGCGGCCTTTCCATTGCCGTAGCCGGTGTGCTGACCGCCGTGCTCTGCCCGGTGTTCGTGGGCTTTGTCCACTAAAGCCGAGTGCAAATCTAAAGATACAGAAACACCCCCGGCGGCCATTGCGGCTGCCGGGGGTGTTTCTCTGTGGGTGGAAAACAAAAAAGAGGTGAAAAGAAGAAATGTTGGTAGAGATCAGTATTGCGCCTTATTTTTGTCGATAAGGCTGAACACGGCGGGGGGCATATCACTTTTTGAAAAAGGAGAACAACCCCTTCTTTTCATACGGTGCGCTGTGGATGGTGCCCACATGGTACCCGGTGGCTTCGATGGCGGCGCGGAGCGCGTTTTCGTCCAGCGGCTCCTTGGAAAGGATCACGGTCTTGCCCTTGGCGTGGGAGGACGAGACCTTCTCCACAGGAAACGCACTGCGCACGGTGTCATTGATATGGGCTTCGCACATGGAACACGCCATGCCGCCTACTTCTACGGTCGTCTGGATCATTTTTATACCTTCTTTCAGGAATATCTTATAAAATAATAGTTAGAATTGGCTAACTTTTCGCTCCGGGAAAAGCCGCTCGAAAGCGGCTCTTCTGCCCAAATAATACGCCATACAGCCGCAGCTGTCAAGCGCTTTGCCTATTTTTTTCGGTAGTCCCGGGGGGTCATGCCGAAATGCGCCTTGAACGCCCGGTTAAAATAGGAAAGATTTTCAAACCCGCACCGGGAGGCGATGGTCAGCACGGTCTCATCGGTGGTTTGCAGCGCTTCGGCGGCGGTGTTCAGCCGATACTCGTTCAGAAAGGCAATAAAGCTCTGCCCGGTCATCTGCCGGAACCAGCGCATAAAATGGCTGGCGCTGAAGGAGCAGATCCCGGCGGCATCGGCTACCCGGAGCGGCTCGGCATAATGCGCCGAAAGCCATTGCAGCACGGTTTTCAGCCGCTGGGTGTCGGCAGTTTCGGCGGGAAGCTGCTGCCTGCCCTGCGCAATGAGCAGGGCAAGAAAGCGCAGCAGCGCCCCTTTTACCAGCAGCTCGTAGCCGGGGCGCTTGGCGCGGTTGGCATCCTCCAGCTCCCGCAGGCAGGCGGCGGCTTGCAGATAGCACAAATCGTTCGGGGTCAGACGCACCGGAAGCGAAAGCCGCCCGCTTTGCAGCGGCAGCAGATACTTTTCGGCGCAAAGATCCTCGGCGCCGCCCAGAAGCTCCGGCTCAAAGATGATATTTTCGTATTCCATGCGCTGTCCCTCTGCCTGCCGCAGCGCGTGGAGCGTGCCCGGGGCAAAAAGAAAGATATCCCCCCGGTAGGCCGGGTAGGTCACCACGCCCACCTGTACCAGCCCCATGCCCTGCTTGACAAAGACCAGTTCCATGCTCTCGTGCCAGTGCAGTGCCACCTGCTGAAAATCCCCCGGAATGGTGCAGGGGTACAGATTGAACGGAAAGCGCACGGCCCCGTGCTGTTTTGTCTCCTGCAAAGAAGCCTGATTTTGCATCGTCTCACCCCCTGATGATAGGATTGTACCATAGTTTGCACTATTTAGGCAAGATTTTGAACGTTCTATGTGGTATATCTTGAAGTACAGATGTGAAACCTGTTTTCCGTAAGGTGTATCTGAAAACAAAGAAATAGACTGAATTTTCTACTTTTCAGATACACCCTAGCAAAGGAGGATGCTTTTATGAGCTTTACCGAAACGTTACAGAGTATCACCGGCAAGCTGCTGGCGGACTGCACCGATCAGGAGCTGTATCTGGCACTGCTGGAACTTGTGCGGCAGAAAAGCGCCGACCGCGTGCAGCCGGTCACCGGGCGCAAGCTGTACTATATCAGCGCCGAATTCCTTATTGGCAAGCTGCTGTCCAACAACCTCATCAATCTGGGGCTGTACGATGAAGCCCGGTCTGCACTGGCTGCTGCCGGAAAGCGCCTTTCCGATATTGAAGAGGTAGAGCCGGAGCCTTCTCTGGGCAACGGCGGCTTGGGGCGTCTGGCTGCCTGTTTCCTCGACTCTCTGGCAACGCTGAACCTGCCCGGCGACGGCGTGGGTTTACGGTACCACTTCGGTCTGTTCCATCAGTCCTTTGAGGACGGCGTGCAGAACGAAAAGCCCGACCCGTGGCTGACTGCCCACAGCTGGGCGGAAAAGACCGACACCACCTACCCGGTGGAGCTGGCGGGCAAGGAGTACACCGCTCGGCTGTACAAGCTGGCGGTCACCGGCTACGAGGGACGCACCAACACCCTGAACCTGTTCGATCTGGATACCATCGACGAGAGCATCGTCCATGACGGCATTGCCTTCGACAAGACCGCTATTGATAAGAACCTGACCCTCTTCCTCTACCCGGACGACTCCGACGAGGCAGGCCGCCGTCTGCGGGTGTACCAGCAGTACCTGATGGTTTCTGCCGGTGCACAGCTCATTCTGGCCGAGTGCGCCGCCCGGGGCTGCAACTTCCATGATCTGGCGGACTACGCCGCTATCCAGATCAACGACACCCACCCCAGCATGGTCATCCCGGAGCTGATCCGTCTGCTGGGCGAGCGCGGCATCGAGTTTGAAGAGGCCGTGGAGATCGTTACTAAGACCTGCGCCTACACCAACCACACCATTCTGGCCGAAGCACTGGAAAAGTGGCCCCGCGCCTATCTGGACGCCGTGGTGCCGCAGCTGATGCCCATCATTGAAAAGCTGGATGCGCTGGCACGCACCCGCACCGAGGACGAGAGCCTTGCCATTATCGACAAGGACGACCGGGTGCACATGGCACACATGGACATCCACTTCACCCACTCCACCAACGGTGTGGCAACGCTGCATACCGAGATTTTGAAAAACTCCGAGCTGCACGGCTTCTACGAGCTGTATCCGGAAAAGTTCAACAACAAGACCAACGGCATCACCTTCCGCCGTTGGCTGCTGGAGTGCGATCCGCGCCTGACTGCCACGCTGGAAAAGCACATCGGCTCCGGCTTCCGCAAGGATGCCGCCGAACTGGAAAAGCTGCTGGCCTTTGCCGAAGACGATGCGGTGCTCAGCGAGCTGACCGCCGTGAAAAAGGCCAACAAGGAAGCGCTGGCCGACTGGCTGCTGCACACCCAGAAGGTGACTGTGAACACCGATGCAGTGTTCGATATCCAGTCCAAGCGCCTGCATGAGTACAAGCGCCAGCAGCTCAACCTGCTGTACCTCATCCACCAGTACTACGAGATCAAGGCAGGGCACCTGCCCGCCGCGCCGCTGGTGAGCATCTTCGGCGCCAAAGCCGCTCCCGCCTACACCATTGCAAAAGACATCATCCATGCGCTGCTGACCCTCTCCAAGGTCATTGCCGCAGACCCGGAGGTGTCCAAGTGGCTGCAGGTGGTGTTCGTGGAAAACTACAACGTCACCGCTGCCGAAAAGCTGATCCCTGCCTGCGACCTGTCCGAGCAGATCAGCCTTGCCTCCAAGGAGGCCTCCGGCACCGGCAACATGAAGTTTATGCTGAACGGCGCGCTGACGCTGGGCACCATGGATGGTGCCAACGTGGAGATCAGCCAGCAGGTGGGCGAGGATAACATTTATATCTTCGGCCAGACCTCCGATCAGGTCATCCACCGCTACGCCGTGGGCGATTACGACCCCGCCCAGTGGGTGGAGGGCGATGCCAACATCCGCCGCGCCATCAGCTTCCTCACCGGGCCGGAGATGCTGGCCGCCGGCCATGCCGAAAACCTGACCCGCCTGCACGACGAGCTGATCCATAAGGACTGGTTCCAGACCCTGCCGGACTTCAACGCCTACGTTGTGCGCAAGGGACAGGCGCTCAGCGATTACGCCTGCGACCCCACGGGCTGGCGGCGTAAGTGCCTTGTGAACATTGCCAAGGCTGGCATGTTCTCCTCTGACCGCACCATTGCCGAGTACGACCGTGATATCTGGCATCTGGGCAAATAATCGTTTTTGAACCTGCGTTTCTCCTTTATTTCCTCATAGGCTGCTGCACAAAGCTGTGCGGCAGCTTTTTTGTTTCCGTGCCAACAAGAAACGCCGCTGCACGGCTGTGCAGCGGCGTTTGATTCAGTTGATGAAAACCGGAGCGGAAGCGGGATCAGTCCTCGCTCTCCTCTTCTTCCTCGTCATCCTCATCCGTATTACGCGGCTTATAGAAGATGCCGCTCAGGAAGATGCTGACAAAGTACAGCAACACCATGGGGCCAGCCACCATGCACTGGGACACGATGTCCGGCGGGGTGACCACAGCGGCGATGAAGAAGATGACCACGATGGCTACGCCGCGCACCTGCTTGAGGATCTGCGGGTTGATGATGCCCATCTTGGAAAGGATGATGGTAATCAGCGGCATCTCGAACACGCAGCCAAAGATGATGAACATGGTCAGGCAGAGGTTGACGTAGCTCTCGATACTGGTGGTGGTCTGGATGTACTCAGCACCCTCGATGCCGGTGCTGAGGAACCGCAGCATGAACGGCATCATGAGCTTATAGGCAAACAGCACGCCCACGCAGAATAGGATCAGACCCAGCAGCATGACCAGCTTGAAAAAGGTGCTCTCGCTCTTTTTCAGACCCGGCTTTGCAAAGGCGTAGATGTTGTAAAAGGCCACAGGCACCGTTACCACCACACCGGCCAGAATGGACACCCGGAAATACTGCATCAGTTTTTCCTGCGGGGCAATGGACACGAACTGGTAATAGTCGCGGCCCATGGCGGTAAGCAGATCGATCAGACGGTCTGCATACGCCAGCGAGACCACTACGCCCACCACAAACACCACCGCGCAGATGATGAGCCGGTTCCGCAGCTCTTTCAGATGGCCGGTCAGCGTCATGCTGCCGTCCTCTGCCATGACTTCGGCTTTCTTTTTGCGCTTTTTGTTTGTAGCCACAATTACTCCTCGTCTTCGTCCTTCTTATCAGCCTTCTTTACAGTCTCCTCGGACTGCTCGGCGTCCTCGTCCTCCATGCCCTTCTTGAAGCCATTGATGGTCTTACCGAACATCTTGCCCAGCTTCGGCAGGTTCTTGGGTCCAAAGATCAGCAGAACGACAACCAGAATGATCAGCAGCTCATTAGTACCAATACGCATAATAAAGTTCTCCTTTTTCTTGCCGCGCCGCGTGGCGGGCGTATTACAGAATGTATCTGGCAACCGCGGGCGCGGGTGCATCCATCAATAAGTAGGGGCGCTTACACCTTTGCTTCCTCAGCGGGTGCAGCTTCGGCAGCCTCTTCGGCTGCGGCAGGGGCTTCCTGCACAGGCTCAGCCACCGGCTCAGCGGCGGGCTGTGCGGCTTCGGCAGCGGGCTGCTCCGGCTTTTCAGCGGGAGCCTCCACAGTTTCAGCAGTTTCAGCCGGGGCTTCGGCGGGCTGCTCGGGCAGCTCCTCCACGGCATCCTCAGTCAGGTCGGTGACCTCTTCGGCCTCAGCCTGCTTCTTGGCAGCTTCCTCCTTGCTGGTCTTGCCAATGCCGGTAAAGCTCTTGGTCACGTCCCGCATGCTGCTGTCGATATCCTTTTTGATATCGGTCAGGGGGGCAACAGCCTCTTTCAGCGGAGCCTGAATTTCATTCAGCGGCTCCACCACGTTCTTCTGGATCTCTTCAGAAGCAGCGCCGGTGTATTTCTTCAGCTCGCGGAGCATCTTGCCGATCTTCTTTGCGTAGACAGGCAGCTGGTCCGGGCCGATGAACACAAACGCCACGATGACGATGACGATAAGTTCCCAAAAACCAATTTTCATAAGTAACGTTTCCTTTCCTGTACCAAGGGCATTTCCAAGACCCACTGCACACCACAGCGGTCTGCGCTTTTTTGCCCTTTTTGGCGGGGGTTCGGCGCACTGCGCGCCTTTGTTGCCCTATGTATACCGAAAAGTGGTGTACTGAATGTTAATATATCATTAACATTCTATGAATGAGTGACCACTTGACCTGTTTTATTCAACGAAACGAATTTTTAGCAGCTGTTATTACGAACTGGATAGGATACAACAGCCCTCTCAGGTCTGCACGCCCTCGAACTGGCTGTTGTAGAGCTTGGCGTAGAAGCCGCCCTGCGCCAGCAGCTGGTCGTGGCTGCCCTGCTCCACGATGTGGCCGTCCTTCATGACTAGAATGACGTCTGCCTCCCGGATGGTGGAAAGGCGGTGTGCCACGATAAAGCTGGTGCGCCCCTGCATCATGCGGGCAAAGGCCTTCTGGATGCGCACCTCGGTGCGGGTATCAATGGAGGAGGTGGCTTCGTCCAGAATCAACATGGGCGGCAGGCAGAGCATCACGCGGGCGATGCAGAGCAGCTGCTTTTGTCCCTGACTGATGTTGCCGCCGTCCTCTGCAATGACGGTATCGTAGCCATCGGGCAGGCGGCGGATAAAGCTGTGGGCGTGGGCGGCCTTGGCAGCGGCAATCACCTCGTCCATGGTGGCGTCCGGCTTGCCGTAGGCGATGTTCTCCCGCACCGTACCGGCGCGCAGCCATGTGTCCTGCAGCACCATGCCGTAGCTGCCGCGCAGGGAAGCGCGGGTCACATCCCGGATATCGGTGCCGGACACCTTGATGCTGCCGCTGTTTACATCATAGAAACGCATAAGCAGGTTGATGAGGGTGGTCTTGCCGCAGCCGGTGGGGCCTACGATGGCGATGCGCTGGCCGGGCTGCACGTCCAGCGAGAGCCCTTCGATGAGCGGACGGTCGGGCAGATAGCGGAAGGAAACATCCTGTAACTGCACATGACCGTCCGGCTGCAACGTGGCGGCGTTTTCGGCCTCCGGCACCTGATCCTCGGCGTCCAGCAGTTCAAACACCCGGGCAGCGCAGGCCAGTGCGTTCTGCAGCTCGGTGACCACGCCGGAGATCTCGTTGAAGGGTTTGGTGTACTGGTTGGCGTAGCTCAAAAAGACGCTGAGCTGACCGATGGTGATGCCGCCGCGCACGGCGTACAGCGCACCCACAAGCCCTACGCCCGCGTACACGATGTTGTTCACAAAGCGGGTGGCGGGGTTGGTCAGGCTGGAGAAGAAGATGGCCTTCAGGCTCACGTCCTGTAATTGTCCGTTCACTTCGTCAAAGGCGGCAAGGCTCTCTGCTTCATGGCCAAAGGCCTGCACCACCTTCTGCCCTTCGATCATCTCGTTGACCAGCGCGGTCTGCTTGCCGCGGACGGTGCTCTGGCTCTGGAAGTAGCCGTAGCTGCGCTTTGCCAGAAAGCCCGCCACCACAAGGCTCAGCGGGGTGATGCACACCACCACCAGCGTGATGGGCACATTCTCCCGCAGCATGAACAGCAGAGTGCCAAAAATGGTCAGGATGCCGGAGAACAGCTGGGTAAAGCCCATCAGCAGGCCGTCCGCAAAGGTGTCCACATCCGCCACCATGCGGCTGACGATATCGCCGGAGGGGTGGCTGTCCAGATAGGACAGCGGCAGGGTCTGGATCTTGCGCAGCGCCTCGTTGCGCAGATCACGGCTGACCGAGAAGGTGATGCGGTTGTTGCACACGCTCAAAAGCCACTGCGCAAGAGCGGCTACGGCTGCCACCACCAGAATGCTCACTGCAATGCGCAGCACCCCGGCAAGGTCTACATTGCCCTTGCCCAGCATCTTATCAATGGCATCACCGCACAGGATGGGGATATACAGCTGGGCGGCTACGCTGACCGCCGCCACCAGCAGGCTGCACACCACAAAGGCGCTGTACGGACGTATTTTGTGCAGTACCCGGTTCAGGGTAGCCTTGCGCTGCTGCGGGGTCAGCTTGTTTTTTGCTTTTGCACTCATGCTTCTGCCTCCCCTTTCTTGAACTGGCTCTCGTAGATCTCCTCGTACACCGGGCAGCTGCTGCGCAGGGCGCTGTGGGTGCCGATGCCCACCAGATGGCCGTCATCCAATACTAGGATCTGGTCGGCGTGCTGCAAGCTGGCGGCGCGCTGGCTGACGATGAACACGGTCAGTGCCCCGGGCAGCGCCGCCAGTGCCTTGCGCAGGGCAGCGTCGGTGGCGTAGTCCAGCGCACTGGCGCTGTCATCCAAAATCAAAATGTCCGGTTTGCCCACCAGCGCACGGGCGATGGTGAGCCGCTGCTTCTGTCCGCCGGAAAGGTTGCGTCCGCCCTGCTCCACCGGCTCGTCCAGCCCAAGGGGCTTTGCACGCACAAAGTCTGCGGCCTGCGCCGTTTCCAGCGCCGCCCACAGGTCGGCATCGGTGGCATCCTTATTGCCCCACAAAAGGTTGGAGCGGATGGTGCCGCCGAAGAGCTGCGCCTTCTGCATGACCACCGCCACCCTGCCGCGCAAAGCGTCCCGGGGGTAGCTGGCCACCGGGCGGCCAAAGATCTCCACGCTGCCCTCGGTGGCATCGTAAAAGCGCGGGATGAGGTTTACTAAGCTGGATTTGCCGCTGCCGGTGCCGCCGATGACGCCGATGGTCTGGCCCTTTTTGGCGGTAAAGCTGATGTCGGTCAGGCTGGGTGCGCCCGCCCCGGCGTAGGTCAGACCTACATGGTCAAAGCGCACGGCATCGCCGGTTTTGTCGGCGGGCACTTCGCCCAGAAGTTCGGCGGGGAAGGTCATGCCGGGTTTGGTATCCAGCACCGCCTGCACACGGCCTGCACAGGCCAGCGCCTTGCTGATCTGTACGATGAGGTTGGCAAGCTTTACCAGCTCCACAAGGATCTGGTTCATGTAGTTCACCAGCGCAATGACATCGCCGGAGGCCATGCCGCCCACGTTGATCTCGATGCTGCCCACATACAGCAGCGCCACGATGGCAAGGTTGATGAGCACATAGGTCAGCGGGTTCATCAGCGCCGAAAGATGGCCGACATGCAGCTGCATCCCGGTCAGCAGGGCGTTGGCGTCCTCAAAGCGGTCGATCTCGCTCTGCTCCTTATCAAAGGCGCGCACCACGCGCACGCCGGTCAGGTTCTCGCGGGTCAGGCCCAGCACCCGATCCAGCCGGGTCTGCACGGTCTTGTACAGCGGTCGGGTGATCACCATCACGCCGAACACCACCACGCTGAGCAGCGGGATGGTGACTACAAAGATCATCGCCGCCCGGGCGTTGACCGTAAAGGCCATGACCATGGCGCCCAGCACCACAAAGGGGCTGCGCAGGAACAGGCGCAAAAACAGGTTGAGCCCGCTTTGCACCTGATTGACATCGCTGGTCATGCGGGTAATGAGGGTGCTGGTGCCCAGCGTATCCATCTCTGAAAAGCTCAGGCTCTGGATATGGGCAAACAGGGCGTGCCGCAGCGCGGTGGAGTAGCCCACCGCCGCCTTGGCGGAAAAATACTGCGCGGTCAGGCTGCAGGTAAGGCCGATGAAAGCCAGCAGCAGCAAAAGGCCGCACCGCACCAGAATATAATGCAGGTCATGTGCTGCAATGCCTACATTGACGATATCCGCCATGACCAGCGGCACGAACAGGTCAAAGGTGGCTTCCAGCATCTTAAAGAGCGGTGCAAGCACGCTTTCGCGCTCGTAGCCCTTCAGGTAGCCAAGCATCCGGTTCAAAAAAATTCCTCCTTTGGGGTCAAAATACACCTTATTATAACGCGCTGTATGCTGAAAATCCAGTGCCGCAGCTGCGTTTTGCATTGTACAAGCTGCCAAATCCTGTTATACTAGAGCTGAGATTGATAGGGAAGTATGGTGAACACAATGGCAAGACGAACAGACGGCGGGGTACGCTTCCGCCCGGTGGGCAGCCGCCGCAGCCGCACCGCACCGGTGTACAGCCCGCGCGGCACCGGCTGCCCGGCCATCGAGCAGGCGGTGCAGGGGCTGTACAAAGGCCAGAACGAGGAGAGCTTCTGGACTTTGATGAGCGCTTTGAATTACGCGCTGGAACTGGAGACCCATGTGCTGGTGCCGCTGCAGACGGCGCTTTCGGCGCAGGGTGCGCCCGCCCCGTGGATGGAGCATCCCATCCCGGCGGAAAAGGCCGACGGCCTTGCCTTGTGGACGCTGCGCAACGATAAAGGGCGCTGCTGGCTGCCGCTGTTCACCTCGGTGGCAGCGGCCGGTGCGGACCGCAGTACCGGCAGCCGCCCCATGGCTGACCGCACCTTGGAGCAGGCCATGCAGCTGGCGCTGGACACCCCGGGCATCGACGGCGTGGTGCTGGACCCGTGGAGCAATTCGGCCTCGCTGGACGGTGCGCTGCTCAACGGTCTGCTGCACGCAGGCCACACCCCGGAGGGCCCCGGCGCAGAGGAGGCCGAGGCCGGTAAGGAGGCTGCCCGCGCCGGACACTGGACGGCAGCGGCAGAGTGCTACCAGAAAGCCGCCGAGCAGGGCAGTTCTGCCGGACTATCGCTGCTGGGCGAGTGCCTGTATCAGGGGCGCGGCGTACCAAAAAGCGCTGCGCAGGCGCGCAAGCTGTGGAAAGCCGCTGCCGAAAGCAGCGAGCCCATCGCCCTTTTGAACCTTGGCGACGATTGCGCCGCCCGGGGCGACAACGGCAAGGCGCTGTTGTGGTACCGCCGGGCGCGGCAGAGTGCGGCAGCGGTGCCGGATATCGAGTATACGCCCCGGGTCTGCCTGCGGCTGGCGCAGTACGAGACCCGCTACACCTCCCGCAAAAAGGCGCTGGCGCAGGCGGCAGAGGCAAAGCAGGCCTTTACCATTTTGCAGCGGGAGCACGAGCCGGGCGCCGACCGCTGGCTGCAGGAGACCGAGCAGCTGCTCTATGCGCTGACCCACGAGCCGCCCACGGCTCCGGCGGCATATAACATAGAATCTTTACAATTGGACTAAAAAATGGTCACAGCCGTCCTGTAAGATAGACTGGAGAAAAATCAGCCCGCAGACACGGCGGACAAGAAACAGAGGAAACAATATGAGCAAAGTGATCGGCATTGATCTTGGTACGACCAATTCCTGTGTGGCGGTGGTGGAGGGCGGCAAGCCCGTGGTCATCACCAACGCAGAGGGCGAGCGCACCACCCCCAGCGTGGTGGCCTTTACCAAGGACGGCGAGCGTCTGGTGGGCGGCGCGGCCAAGCGCCAAATTGCCACGAATTCCGGGCGCACGATCTCCAGCATCAAGCGGTACATGGGCTCGGACTACCGGGCACATATTGACGGTAAGGACCTTGCCCCGCAGGAGATCAGCGCCATGATCCTTGCCAAGATCCGCCGGGACGCCGAGAGCTATCTGGGCGAGCCTGTCACCGAGGCCGTCATCACCGTGCCCGCTTATTTTGATGACAGTCAGCGCAAGGCCACGCAGGATGCAGGCCGCATCGCGGGGCTGAACGTGCTGCGCATCATCAACGAGCCTACCGCCGCCGCGGTGGCCTACGGTCTGGACAACGAAGCCGCGCAGAAGATCCTTGTCTACGACCTTGGCGGCGGCACCTTTGACGTGTCCATCATCGAGATCGAGGACGGCACCTTTACGGTGCTTGCCACCGGCGGCGACACCCATCTGGGCGGCGATGACTTCGACCAGCGCATCGTGGAGTACGCTGTGGCAGAGTTCAAAAAGTCTGACCGCATCGACCTGACCCGGGACCCCGCCGCCATGGGACGGCTGAAGGAGGAAGCGGAAAAGGCCAAGAAGGAGCTTTCCAGTGCGCCCTCTGCCCAGCTGAACCTGCCCTTTATCACGGTGGGCAAGGACGGGCCGCATCACTTGGATATCGCGTTGTCCCGCCCGCAGTTCGAGATGATGACCGGCGATCTGCTGTCCCGCACCGTGACCCCGGTGCAGAACGCCTTGCGGGATGCGGGCATCTCTGCCAGCCAGCTGGGCAAGGTGCTGCTGGTGGGCGGCAGCACCCGGATGCCCGCTGTGGAGCGGCAGGTGCGGGAACTGCTGGGCAGGGAGCCCAGCCACAGCCTGAACCCGGATGAGTGCGTTGCCATGGGTGCAGCGGTGCAGGGTGCACTGCTGCAGGGCGGCGGCAAGCTGGCGGGTGCCACCGGCGCGGCAGCGCAGGGGCTGGTGTTGATGGACGTGACCCCGCTGACTTTGTCCATCGAGACGCTGGGCGGGGTCGCTACCCCGCTGATCACCCGCAACAGCATGATCCCCACCCGCAAGAGCCAGATCTTTACCACCGCCCGTCCCATGCAGACCAGCGTGGAGATCAACGTTCTGCAGGGCGAGCGCCATTTTGCGCGGGACAATAAGTCCCTTGGCAAGTTCAAGCTGAACGGCATCCGGGCAAGCTTCTCGTCCAAGCCCCAGATCGAGGTCACCTTTGATATCGATGTGAACGGCGTGGTGAAGGTATCCGCCAAGGATCTTGCCACCGGGCGGGAGCAGAACATCACCATCACCGGCAGCACCAACCTTTCCGAAAACGAGATCCAGCGCGCCATGGCAGATGCCGCCGCCTACGAGGCCGAGGACAGCCGCCGCAAGGAGCGTCTGGACCTGCACAATCAGGCCGAGGTACTGGCCTACAAGGTAGACGAGGCGCTTTCCAAGTGCAAAAAGGAGCTGGACAAGGACGAAAAGGCCCGCGTGAAGGCCGACCTTGCCAACCTGCGCCGCTGCCTGCGCAAGGATAAGCCCGAAAAGATGAACGAGACCGAGGAAGCCGCCCTGCGGCAGGCCAAGAGCCAGCTGGAAGCCTCGGCCAACCACCTGATGCTGCTGTACTCTGCCGAGCAGACTCCCGGCGGTGGAACGGACAGCACGCTGTAATATTTATAATATAAGGTTTGTGGGCTGCTGCACCCGCCCGGCGCAGCAGCCCTTTTTGCAGAAAGAGAAAGGAACTGTTATGAAGGAACTGCAATATCCGGTGCGCCCCGGGCGCTACCGCCACTTTAAAGGCAACGAATATCAGGTGCTGGGCGTGGCACGCCACAGCGAGACCGAGGAGGAAATGGTGGTGTACCGCGCCCTGTACGGCGAGGGCGGGCTGTGGGTACGCCCCGCCGCCATGTGGCTGGAGACCGTGACCCGGGACGGCGTTACCCAGCCCCGCTTTACCTATATCGGGGAGTGACGCGCCCAGCTTGAATCCCGTTATTGACCCTAGGATTATTTTGCGGTAAAATGTGGGTAAGATACCAAAGAAAAAAGGAGGTTTTCGTATGAAGGCCAAACGATGGATCTCGCTCCTGCTCGCGGTCAGCATGATGCTTGGTGTGCTGGCAATGCCCGCCTCGGCGGCAGCTCAGCAGCCGGAAAGCACCGCTGTTGTCAGCGAGGAACTGCCCGATGCCGCAGCGCTGAGCGCGGCAGAGGATGAAAATGATATCGTCAACATCCGCATCCGGGCGACCGGCAACCTTGTCTACGGCTCCGATTATAAGCTGGAGGTGGAGACCCGGCCCGAAAACACCCAGTATATCGCTGTGGTGCTGGGCACCAGCGGCGAAGCCTACGGCTATGTGACCCTGATGATCTCGGATAAGCTGCGCACCCTGCTCAAGCTGATCCCCCTGCCCAAAAAGATGTCCCAGACCCCGGACCAGGCCGAGGAATTCAATGTATACAGCTACCTCAAGCAGCTGATCGACGGCAACGATGTCGGCGTGCTGCTGCGGGTGGCGGACGAAGTAGTGTCGGTGATGGATACCGTCAGCTTCTTTGTCCCGGCCAGCTACCTGACCACGGTGAAGAATGTTTCCAACGGCATGAAGCTGGCGCTGAGCCTGATCCGCAAGTATCTGCCCGAGGGTGCGCTGAGCCGCATCTATCTGGACGAGCAGCCCAAGGACAGCGGCAAGTACTTTGCCGGTGCCATCGCGCTGGAAAGCAGCGATATCAACGCCGCCGGGTTTGCCATGTTCAAGATCAAGCCCAAGACCGAAAACGTCAGCCTGAGCTGGGCAGCGGATGCCCCGGCCAACATGACCGTCTCTCAGCTGCAAAGCGCTGATCTGACCGCCAAGGTGATCTCGGACGGACAGGTGGCTGAAAACGGCAAGGTGAGCTACACCTACAAGAAAAAGACCTTCCTGTGGTTCAGCAGCAAAATGAGCGGCGTGCCCACCGAGCCCGGCACCTACACCCAGACCGCCAAGGCAGGGGGCAACTACTCCTGCAGTACCATCAGCCGCACCATTACGGTGACTGCTGACCCGCAGCCTGCTGCCGCAGAGCAGCCCGCGGCATAAACATCTTTATAGCACATAAACCTGCGGAAAAATATTTTTGAATTGGACGATCCCGGAAAGTCTGCGGACTTTCCGGGATCATTTTTTCGCGGGAGAGGATACTTTTTATTTTCTATAAAAGGGGCTGCTTTACTCTTGCAAATCGCCGCACAATACGCTATTATAAAAATAAAAGAACCCCTTGCGGTAAAAAAAGGAGATAAGAAGGAGCAGCTTATCTATGGAAGAGAAAAAAAGCGGCATCAAAAAGTTCTTTGAAGAGTTCAAGGCATTTGCCATGCGCGGCAACGTGCTGGACATGGCAGTGGGCGTTGTCATCGGCGGTGCCTTCACCGCAATAGTCACCGCGCTGGTGGAGGACATCATCAACCCGCTGATCGGCCTGTTCTTCAAGGCGGATTTTTCCGATGTGGTCATCGGACTGGGCGGCTCCAGCATCAAGATCGGCGAGTTCGTCAACTCCATCATCAACTTTCTCATCGTTGCCTTTGTGCTGTTCGTTGTGATCAAGTTTGTCAACTCTCTGCACAGAAAGCCTGCCGAGCCGGAGGAGCCCACCACCAAGGTGTGCACCTACTGCCAGAGTGAAATCTCCATCAAGGCTGTGCGCTGCCCCCACTGCACCTCCAAGCTGGAGGGCTTTCCCGAAATGAAGGCCTGAAGCATTCAGCATTGACAATTGGCGCAGATGCGCTATAATAGAAGTAGAAAAGGCGCTGGTCGGCAAACGGCTACCCGTTACCGGCGATCGCTTGTTCCTACGGATGAGAAAGCAAGTGACCGTTAGCTTGGGGAAGCGTGTGGCGGTTACTTGCTTTTCTTGTTGTCATCGTTCGATTTGTCATGAGAAATCTTCCACGCGATATCAAATGTAGTGTTTACTACATCAACGATCAACGCTGCCACTGTCGCCAACAAAGTCAGCAACAGCATCACTTCCGACAAGGTCATGCAACTCCCCCCTTCCTCGTAATGCTACAAGTAAGGGGATGACTTCAAAGTAAGCCTGCCCCTCGGCATTCCGTTCATTCCATGGGTCTCCGTGGAACAAACTCCTGTCGGTAAGAGCAGCCGCCTGCGTTTTCGACACAGCACCTTTTCACCGCTTTGCAGCGGCAGACCCATTGTAACACATTTTTCTTCGCATTACAACAAAACCCTCCCTGCCGGGCGCAGTCTTTGCGCTTGCGGCAGGGAGGGTTTTGCACATTTTGCGGCTTGGTTGTGGAAAAGTGGAGCGGGAAGTGAGGTGGGAAAATCAGGCGCTCTTACTGAACCTTGGTCAGCTCAGCCAGCTTGTGGTAGATCTCGGTGTTGTCGTATACACCGCCGAACTTCTCGGCACCGACGCCCATGGCGTACACGTTGACCATGGCACCGGTGTGGGCGTAGGTGGTGTGATCCATACCGGACTTGTGGTTGATGGTGTGGCAGACAGCCATGCTGAAGGGGATGTAGGTACCGTACAGCTCGTAATCCTGCTGGCTCATCTTGCTCTGGCTGGAGGAACCAACCTGCAGGGTGCGCTCGTAGGCCTTGCGCAGGTTCTCCACCTCGTAGTCGGTCAGCAGCAGCTTGCCTGCGCTGGCGGCAGCGGGGTCGGTGGGCAGGGTCAGGCCAAAGACGTTCTTCACATCCTGCATGGCAGTCTCGAAGGGGGTCTTGTTGGCGATGTAGCCCTGCACATAGGTGGAATCGAACTTTGCATAGGACATCTTCTGGTGTGCCAGATTGGTCAGGAAGGTGTCGTAGTTGGTGGTTTTGTAGCCGATGGCCATGCCGCCGGTCTCGTGGTCGGCGGTGACAAGGATCAGGGTCTCGTTGGGGTGGGCGTTATAGAAGTCCACAGCAGCCTGCACCGCGTTGCTCATCTCCAGCACATCGTGGATGGAAGCAGCGGCATCGTTGGCGTGGCAGGCCCAGTCGATCTTGCCGGACTCGGTCATCAGGAAGAAGCCCTTCTTGTTGTTCAGCAGCTCGATGCCCTTCTTGACGTAGTCGGTCAGCTGCCACTCGCCGTTGGCAGCGTCCATGGCGTAGTTCATGGCCTTGCCATCGCCCAGATTCTCGGCAATGATCAGGGTCTTGCCTGCACCGGCGGTCAGAGCCGCTGCACCGGCCTGGGTAGTGACCACGTTGTAACCGGCGTTGGCAGCCACGGTATGGTTGTCGGGGCCGGTGCCATCGCCGTTCACCTTCTGGAACTCGCCGCCGGCAAAGTACTCAAAGCCGGAGTTTGCCAGCTCCACGCCGATCTGGTAGTAGTTCTTGCGTGTCTTCTGGTGGGCATAGAAGGCAGCAGGGGTGGCGTGGTCGATGTTTACGGTGGAGATCACACCCACCTTATAGCCCTTCTGGGCGTGCAGCTTTTCGGCAATGGTCTCGTAGGGCACATCGCGGGTCCACGGGCACATATTGATGACGCCGCTCTCGGTCTTGTGGCCGGTGGCGATGGAGGTTGCAGTGGAAGCGGAATCCGGGCAGAAGGAGGTGCTGTCGTAGGTGGTCACGCTGCCCACCTGCGGGAAGCTGGTAAAGCTCAGGTCAGCCTCGGTCACAGCGCCGTTGTTGTCCACAGTGCCCTTGTAGAAGCGTGCGGACTGGATCTGGGCAGTGCCCATGCCATCGCCAATGAACAGGAAAACGTACTTGGGCTTTTTGAACACGTCCAGCAGACCGTTCTCTTCGTCTGCTGCGGCAGAAGCATCCGTCTCGGCGGCGTGAGCGGCTACGGGGGCAGCCGACAGCATGCCCACTGCCGATGCCACGGCACCGGCTTTCAGGAAGCTGCGGCGGGAAATTTTCGCATTCTTCATAACAGATATCCTCTCTTTTTTCAGCCCGGCTTGGGGCGGTTCTACTATTTCTTGTGGGAACACCTGTATTGTAGCGCACCGCCCGCAGCGGCGAAACCAGCCCCGTGTAACACTTAGGTAAACCTTTGGCGCACGGAAGAGCGGCGGTGTAAAATGCGGGCAAAACAGGTAAAATCTGCCTGTAACGTCCGCCGAAGGGGCACTTTTTGCACCGAACCGCCCCGCAAGGGTTGCAAGCAGGGGGCTTTTCATTGTACAATAGAAAGAGCAAGCTAAGATATACTTCTATAATGAGAGGATCTTTTAAATATGTCTGATATCAAAGTGCTGGCGCTGGATCTGGATGGCACCCTGACCAACGACCAGAAACTCGTCACTCCGCGCACCCGCACCGCGCTGGACGCCGCCATTGAAAAAGGCGTCACCATCGTGCTGGCGTCCGGCCGGCCCACCGCCGGCATCCAGCCGCTGGCCGAGGAGCTGGGGTTGGACAAAAAAGGCGGCTGCATCCTGTCCTACAACGGCGGAAAGATCGTGGACTGCCGCACCGGTGAGACGCTGGTGGAAAAGACGCTGGACCCCGCCCTTGTGCCCGAGCTGTGTGCCTTTGCCGCCGCGCAGGATATTGCCATCCTGACCTATAACCGCGAGGGCATCGTCTGTGAGCGGGACAAGGACGAGTGGGCCAACAAGGAGTGCTTTACCACCAAGCTGCCCATGATCCATGTGGACGATCTGGCATCCTATGTGAACTACCCCGTGTGCAAGATGCTTATCACGCTGGATCCCGCCCGCCGGGACGCGGTGTGCGCCGCCGGACAGCAGCAGTTTGCGGGCCGCGCCGACCTGTACCCCTCCAGCCCGTTCTTTATTGAGGCCGTGCCGCTGGGCGTGGCCAAGGACGGCAGTCTGGCGGAACTTCTGCGCCGCATGGGGCTGACCCGCGAGAACCTGATGTCCTGCGGCGACGGCCTGAACGACCGCTCCATGATCGCCTACGCCGGGGTGGGCGTGGCCATGCAGAACGCCGAGCAGCCGGTAAAGGACTGCGCCGACTATGTGACCATCGCCGACAACAACCACGACGGCGTGGCCGAGGCCGTGGAGAAGTTTATTTTACGAGAGGACTAACAAAGCAATGCCGCGTAACTTGGTTTTATTTGATCTGGAATGGAACATCGGCTACCAGCCGTATACCTTTAACTACCATGGGGTGCAGCAGACCCTGCGGGGCGAGATCGTGGAGATCGGCGCTGTAAAGATCGACGAGGATGCCAATGTGCTGGACACCTTTTCCATCCATCTGCGTCCCCGCATCTTCCGCAAATTGCAGCACCATATCGCCAAGGTGACCGGCCTGACGCAGGCCGATCTGGACAAGGGTGAGCCCATCGTGCAGGGCCTGCGCCGTTTTATGCAGTGGTGCGGCCCGGATGCCGAGTTTGCCGAGTGGGGTCTGGACGATGTGCCGGTGCTCAAGCAGAATCTGTTCCTGTGCAATCTGGACGAGTCTAAGCCCACCGTCTGGTACGACTTGCAGCAGGTCTTTCTGCGGGAGCATCCCCGCAAGGAGGGCGAGGGCATGACGCTGGAAAGCGTGGTCACCCGCATGGGCATCCCCATGGAGCGCCCCTTCCACGATGCACTTTCCGATACCCTGTACACCGCCGATGTCTGCCGCCTGCTGGATCTGCGCGCCGGTCTTGCCGCATATCCCACCGAGGACGAGGCCCTGCGCCAGAGCCTGTGCCAGACCCCCGGTGACTACCGGGACTTTACGGTGTTCCACGGCTATGTGGAGCAGTACGCATGGCGGGCTGACCCAAAGATCAGCCAGATGCCCTGCCCGGAGTGCGGCACCACCCTGCAGCCGGACGAGATTTGGCTGAAAAAGGGCAGCAACAGTTGGTATACCCTGTGCCAGTGCCCCAGCTGCACCGGCAGCGGCAACGCCGCCGGACAGGGTGTGTTCCAGCGGTACAAGCTGTCCCGCCGGGACGGCCTGCACTGGAGCTTTGCCCGCTGCGCCCAGATGCCGGATGCCGAAAGCCTTGCCCGCTGGGAAAAACTGCGCACCGCCCAGCTGGAGCGGATGCGTGCTAAGGCCGAAAAGCAGGCCGCGGAAAAATAAAGGCAGGAAAATCCCCTTCCGTTTCGTAGTATAGATAACAGAGCACAGAACGTGTCGAAAAATGCACACTCTGTTCACGGCTCTGTCATAGAGAATGGATATACTAAGCATGATGCAGCCTGCCCGGGAACGTCCCGGCACCGCTGCACAGAAAGGGATCGGACACTAAATGCAAACCACACTGATGGGCTGGGTGCACCAGCTTGGAACACTGGAATACTGGGAAGCGCTGCTGGCGGGCTTTGAGGGGCTTGGCCCCCTTGTGCCCATTCTGCTGGCCATGGTGGAGTCCTTTTTTCCGCCGCTGCCGCTCATCGCCATTGTGGCGCTGAACGTGGCCGCGCACGGCGGTCTGCTGGGCTTTTTGTACAGCTGGGCAGGCGTAGCGCTGGGCGGCACAGTCATGTTTTTGTTCTGGCGGCGGCTCATCAAGCGCTTTTTCTGGAAGGTCGCCAGCCGCTCCCCCAAGCTGGAAAAGGCGCAGCAGTGGGTGAACCGCTTCGACACCTCGTCCCTGTTCATGCTGTCGCTGCTGCCCTTCACCCCCACCTCCTTCATGCACTTTGCCTTCGGGATGTCGGACTTTGACGAAAAGCGCTACCTGCGCGCTGTCCTTTTGGGCAAGGGGCTGATGGTGGCCATGATGGCCGTCTTTGGGCAGTCGCTGGTCAGCTCCCTGAAAAACCCGGTCTACCTTGTGCTTGCCGTCCTGCTGTGGGGCGGGATGTACTGGGTGAGCAAAAGATTCTGCCGGAAGCATCATCTGGAATAAAAGAATAACATTCGGGACAGCGGAGCACCTGCGGGTGCGCCGCTGTCTCTTTTTTTGCAGAAAAAAAGCCATGGCGGGCAGCCCGCAGACTGCTCGCCATGGCATAGATTACATGATTTTTTATTTTGCTTCCAGTTCCTGTACAAGGGGTTCGGACGGCGGTGGGGTGAGGGTGGAATGCTCCACCACAAAGGCCGCAGCCTTTGCCCGGGCAAGGCGCTGGCGCACTTTGCGGGCATCGTTCGCGGGGAAAGTGCGCTCTCCGTCCAGCTTTTCATTCCAGTGCGCAAGAGCGGCGTTCACCTCGGCTTCGGTGGGCTGTAAGCCCTCCCGCTCGGCCACCAGCAAAAGCCCCAGCCAGCTGCGCAGCTTGCGCTCTGCCTGCTGGTGCAGCCACTGCCGGAACTGTTCTACCGTCTGCCCGCGCACGGCTAGGAACTGGTCAAAATTGACTCCGTTCGCCTGCAAGCCCAGATTGAACTGCCGCTGCTCGGCAAAGTAGTTGCCCGCTTCCAGCCGCTTTGGCACCGGGCCGGTCACCTCATCGCCCAGCTGCCAGACCAGCTCCTTCTCTGCCCTGTCCTTGGCCTGTGCGCAGCGCTTTGCGTAGAGCTCCCGGGTTACCCGGTCGCGCAGCGCGGCCTTGCCTGCGACATCGGCGGCGCGTTCTTCATCACCGTAGTTGCGGTTGATCTCCAGTTCAATGGTCAACCGGCGCAGCGGGTGGGGCTCGATGGCTTGCACAAAGCCGGTGTCCCGCCCCAGCTCCAGCGGCGGCAGGGTATAGAACTGTGCCCCCGCCCGGAAGCCCTCGGCCTTGTTGACCGCCAGCAACTCAAAATCCGGGTCGGTCACCGGTACAAGCTGCTGCTCCTGCACCAGCTGCCGGTAAAGAGGGTCAAAGCCCTCCAGAATGGTGCGGTTCACCGCTGCCGTCAGCAGTTCTTCCTCGTCCTGCGGGGCATCCGGGGCGGCCTGCTCCTTTGCCAGCGCAGCGGCCAGCTCCTCCGCGCTTGCCGTGAATACCAACCGGCAGTCTCCCGGCTCTGCCATGCCGAAATGTTCCAGTTTCATGTGGTGTCCCTCCTTCTCAACGGTTCATGATGCCGACCATCAGTACCAGCAGCGCCACGCCGATGCCAGCGTACAGCAGCTCGGCACCCAGCACGGACTTGTCGCCCTCCACGAACATCTTCTCCGGGGCATCGGGGTCGTAGTACAGGGTGACCACGCTGCCCTCGGCAAAGGGCTTGCCCTTGGCGGGCTTGGGGTACTGCAGCCGGTGGCTGCCGCCTGCGGTGGTAAACTCCAACACATAGGCAGCGCCGTCCCGGCTCTGCACCGTGCCGCTTACCGTGGCCTGCACGCAGACGCCCTTGGCGCGCAGCTGCTGCCGTGCCCGCACGCTGCGCAGTGCCATGTAAAACATGATCAGCGCGCCCACCAGAAAAATAATCACATTCAGCATCGTTTTCCCTCGTTTTTCCGTAATCGCCGGGCGGTGCCCGGACGTATAGACAGTACCGCATAATTCTAAGTGCCGATACGGCGCGCGAGGTGCGGCAGATGCTAAGCCAAAAGCGCAGATAATACTTTGTGTATTATCGAGCATTTTGGCAACGCAGATGCCGTGCCGCAGCCGCCGGAACGGTGCTTAAGCCGTTAGGCGGGAATTGTGCGGTATTGCCTTAACACCATTGTACGCTCTTTGCCAGTCCTGTGCAACCTGCTTTTGCGCAAATCGCGTTTTTACCCAAAAGCCGCACCCCGGTCTCTGCGCAGGGTGCGGCTTCGTACTTATTCGCTCAATTCATGCGCCAGCAGATAGAGCATGGCGGCAGCCACGATAAACCCGAAGGCGTACAGCTTGCCGGGCAACGTGTTGAGCGCCCCGGCATAGATGCCGATGAACGGGATGTGCGCCGTGACCGTACCCAGCACGTCGGCGTACCCGACCTTCAGCGGGTCGGGTTCGGCGTTGGCGTCGCCCTTGGTGACAAGTTCGCCCTCGACGATGTGGTTTTCCACAAGGCGGTGGATCACGACGCTGCTGCCGCTCCGGTAGGCGACGATCTCGCCGGGCTGGATGTCCTCCGGCGCGGCGGTCTGCACCAGCACAACACTGTGCACCGGGATGGCCGGGTCCATGCTGCCGCTGACGACGTCATAGACCTGATACCCCAGCAGCTTCGGCACGCTCAGCGGCAGGCAGACCGCCAACACGGCCAGCAGGATGACTGTGCCGAAAATGCGGCAGGCAACCGCCGCAGCGCGGTGCGGGCAGCGCTCGGCATCAGGCGTTGTTGTCATGCTTGCCCCCGTTGTTCTTATTCTCGTCCTTATCCCTGCGGCGGCGCAGCAGGATAAGAAGCAGGAAGATCAGCGCGGCCAGCACGATGGCGACACCCGCGATCAGTGCGGCAGTGGCCGCGGGCGAGCCGCCGGTCAGCTGCTCCACTGCGTCCCTGATCTGCTGCATCAGGCGGCCCAAAGGCGTCTGGTTGTCGTCGATGTCCTCCTCGTTCAGGGCGCTGTCGCTGCCCTGTCCGTTGGCATTGGCGTTGGGGTCAGGCGTTGCGGCGGGCAGGACTTCCTCAATGACTTCCTCGTCCTGTTCCCCGTCCTCCTCGTCGGTGTTTTCCTCATCCTCGCCGTCGGTGGCTGACGTGCCGCGGTCCGTTCGGGTCGCGCCGCCGTTCGTCACGGTGGTGCCGCCGTCCACGATAATGACCTCGTCCTCCAAAATCTGCGTGTAGACGAACGTAAAGACGTTGTCCGCGCTGTTGGCGGACAGGACTTTCGAGAGGTTGAAGTTCAGCGGGCGATACCCCTCGACATAGAGGTAGGCCACAACGGCCTCATCGCCCACGTTGCCGTAGTAGGTGCGGCTGTCGGCCAGCGCGTTGCCGTCCTCGTCCTGATACTGCACGGTGTATTCCACCATATCGCCGCGGATGCCGTAGGCCACGACGTAGTCCGCGTCGCCGTCCACGATAAAGGACGGGTCGGCGGCGCGGGTGTTGTTGTCGCGCCCGGACAGGCGGATGCCGCTGATGTAATACTTCGTGTCATCGTTCAGGCGGGCGGCGTCCCCGGCCTGGAACGTCACGCGCGCGCCCTTGTGCAGGCCGCTCAGTTTGATCGTCGTGCCGTCGGATGTCTGGGTGTAGTTGCTGCCCTCCACGGTCACACCGCTGCCGGTCACAGTTCCCTGCCGCCCGGCAGAGAGGGTGACGCTGTAGGTGTATTCCTCGGCCAGAGCCGCGGGAGCCAGCGCCACCAGCAGCGCCAGCGCCGCCAGTGTGCTGAAAAGCCCGAGAAGGTGCCGGGTCAGTGCTTTCATGTGTGCGGCTCCTCCTTTTTCTTCGGCGTGTCCCGCTTCGATTTGCGCAGCTTTGCAAGGCCCAGCGCCAGCAGGGCAAGGCCGCTGATGCCGCAGACAAGCGCGACCACCAGCGGGTGGCTCTCGTCGCCGGTCTGCGGGATGCGGGTCACGTAGACCTTGCGCCCGCTCCGGGTGTTCTTCCCCAGACGGCGTCCGTGGCTGCTGACGGTGTCGGTGTAATTGCTGTCAAAGCGTCCGCCGTCGGCCACATCTTTCAGCTCCGCCGCAAAATTCATCTGCAGCTGGGCCAGCGTGTCCTGATAGGCGTTGCCCTGCGTCTCGCCGTCCAGCGAGACCTCCAGCGTGACCGTGGCGCTCTGCCCGGCCAGCAGCTGGTCGAGATAGAAGAAATCCTCCAGCGAGTCGGTAGCCTCGTGCAGGCCAAGCCCGGCCTGCTGGTCCTTCTCGCCGCCGATGGCCTCGCTGCTGAACAGCGTGGCCTGCTCCCCGCCGGGGCCGGTGTAGGTCAGCTCATAGGTGTAGCCGCCGCTGCGGGCAACGGTCTGGCTTTCCTCCAGACTGCGCAGGACCTCGTTCGTCATGTACCAGTCGGTGATGGCGTCGGCAGTCGTGTTCTGCAGGTGCACGGTCAGCGTGACCGAGTCCCCCGGCTGCAGCGCGGTCATGGCGTCGTCAAACACGCTGCTGCGGAAGTTCGACTCCATCCCCTTGCCGGTGAAGGCGACGTTCCAGTCGTCCGCGCCGGTGTAGTGCTCGGCGGCGGCTGGCAGGGCCAGCCCGCAGGCCAGCGCCGCCGACAGAAGCAGGCCAAGCAGCTTTTTCAGTTTCATTCCTTAGCCTCCCTCTTATTGCAGGCTCAACCGGCCATCGTTCGTGATATTTACCCGCACGCCCCAGGCGCTCAGAATCGCGTCGGCGGCGTTGTGGGTCTGCACAGCATCAACTTCGGCCTCCAGATTGAACTGCACGCCGTCGTAATCGTAGGTCGTCGTGATGACGGTCTGCCCGGCGGCGTTCGTCGTGCGGGTCTCGGTGACCTTGGCGGCCAGACCGTCGTTGATGGTCAGGGTATCGCTTAATGCGGGGGCCGACGCGCCGGTGGGCAGGATATTCGTGTAATACAGCACGCGACGCTCCGCCGTGCGGGCGGAGGTGTCCTCGACCCAGCCGCTGCCAGCGGTCAGATGCAGGTCGATCCAGTCGGGCGAAAGCTCGGTGTTCTTGCTGCCGTCGGCGTTCGTCCAGTAGGTGTACAGCTTGACGCGCACATACTGGTCAATGCTGCCGGTGTTGCGCACCGCGATGGCCTCGGGGTAGCTGCGGCCCAATTGCAGCTGCTCACCCGCAGGCAGCAGGCTTTGCAGCAGCGTGCCGGTGGTCTCGTTCCAGACGTCGTCGCGCCGGGTATAGTTGCGCCAGCTGACGTCCTTGCCGTTCTCGGTCAGGGTCACGCCGATGTCATACATCTGCACCTGGGCGGCGTAGTCCTGGCTGAAATAGGTCAGCGCCGCGCGGGCGGTCTGGGTGCCGCTGATGGCCAGCAGCACCGCCGCCGCGGCCAGCAGGGCAATGGCGGCCAGCGGGCCGTGTTTTTTGCGCTCGGTCATCTCACTGCGCCTCCTTCACATCATAGCTGCTGCTGTCGGAGGAAAGCGTCTGCGACCAGTCGGCGTAGGGCGTGCCGTCCGCCGTATAGCGCACGGCGGCGGCCTCCTGCACAACAATGACGTTGAAGCTCTCGGCCTCGCCTGCCGGGACATTGCCGATGGCAATATCCAGCTCACTGCTCGCACCGCCCGCCGGGACGATGGCGTCATAGTACCAGCAGCCGTCCGCGCCCTCGGTCCAGCCCTCGCCGGTGAAGGTCAGCGTGTAGCGGCTGCCGCAGAACGCCCTGACGCGCACATAGCACGGCAGGCTGCCGGTGTTGCTGACCTGAACGTGCTTGGTCCAGTTGGCAAAGCTCTCCTCAAGGGAGGTCGTCTCCCCCAGACGGATGGTATACCCGCCCTTTGCTGTGGCGTAGGTCGTAAAGTAGGCCAGCGCCGACTGCGCACCGGCGGCCAGTGCCAGCACCGCAGCCGCCGTTACCAGCAGCACCCGGGTTTTCTTGAGCAATTTCATCTGCAAGGCTCCTTCGGAAGCGATCACTTGTTGGAATAGTTCTGGGTCAGCTGCCACTGGCCGTCCGCGTAGGAAAAGGCGTTCGTGACCGCCGTGCCGTAGGTGCGGCGGCGGTTGTAGCGGTTGACAAACGCGGCCTCGTTCTCCGCGGGCAGGGTCTCGCTGCCGTCGCTGTTTTTGACCATGGGCCGGGCGGTCAGCTGAATTTCCCCGCTGCCGTCCGGCGTGTAGGACGCGCCGCTGTAGACCTCGGTCACGGTGACGGTGCTGTCCACGGGGATATTCTCAATGACAAGCTCCTGCGCCGCCGCGCCGGTAAAGGTCATGGCGTACACATTGCTGAACACGTTCTCGCCCCCGGCGTTGACGGCCTCGACCTTAAACACAAAGCTGGCCGGGCCCTGCAGGGCGCTGTAGTCGGTAAGCTGCTTTGTGATTTTGATTTTCGTCTGGGCCTTCTCGGCGGTCAGCTTCAGGGCGGCGGCCACATCGTAGTTGTCGTTGCCGTCCCAGCTGCCGTTTACCTCGCCGTTCACGACGGGCACGGGCAGCAGCGTCGGCTCGCAGCTGACGTTCCAGATGCTGTCCGCCGTCGTGAAGGTGTCGATGACCAGCAGGTACAGGCCGGTTTCCAGATCGCTCGCCCCTGCGCTGCCGCTGCGGAAGGTCAGCGTCTTGGCGGGCTCGGCATCGGCGGCCAGCGACGCGGCGGTCTGGGCCAGGGTGCGCAGCTCGTCGGCCTTCTTGTCCTTGAAGTTTTCCACATCCTCGCCCGCCAGCGCTTCAAAGCCCGGCGCCGGGGTGTAGTAGTAGCTCTCGTTCACCGACGCAATGCGGTAGAGCCGTCCGGTGAACTCCGTCGCCTCGATGGCTTCATGCTTGGCGGTGCCGTCCCGGTCCTGCCCGTCCACCGGGGAGAGCGTCAGCGTCAGGCTGCCCCGGGTATCCACGTGCAGGGCGCGCGCCGCCGGGGCCAGCGCCAGCACAGCGGCCAGCAGGCAGACCAGCAGCACAGCGGGGAAGGTTTTCTGTAGCGTCTTCATGGGGTCTCTCCTTTTGCAGATTTCGTGCAAAATTCAGCGTCTTTTGCGGAAGCGCACCAGCAGCACGGCGAGCAGCAGCAGCAAAATGGGCAGGGCCACAACGGGGGCAACAAGCATCGGGTCGATGCGGGTCGCGTCCGGGGTCACGTTGATGTGCTTTTCCGCGGCGTTCTCCACGCGGCGTCCGCGCACAAGCAGGCGGTGGGTGTTGATGCCGTAGGGGGTGCAGGTCATCA
>OIZF01000393.1_pt1 | contig 30428 bp, 31 predicted proteins | sample 1588471 | NCBI WGS metagenome assembly OIZF01 (sample SAMN03283279) | human gut metagenome | biome: human-associated habitat; material: feces | host: Homo sapiens | place: Peru | collected 2012
AAGTGGTAAATTTCTTCAAAAACATTTAACTTTGATAATTGTAGTAGTACTAATTCTTTTATTTTTTCTTATCATTTTTTATTCATAGGGGCTTAATAAAAGATTTAATAGAAAAAACAATTTTAATAGTGTTTATTATAGGTCTGATAATTTTTTTCATTACAAAGAAAGAGAAATAATAATTTTATGAAAGGAGTTTGATGTTATGAAAAAGAAAATAAGTTTATTTATGTTATGTGGAATAATACTATTAGGAGTTTGTGGTTGTGGAAAAAATTATGATAAGTTTTATGGGTCTTGGGAAATTACTAATTATGTAGGTGAAGATGAAAGCAGTTTCAATAGTAATATTGTTATTAACAAAGATTATATCAATTTAGATTTCGTTCTTGGCGATAATAGTATTTTCATTAAAAACGATGAAATATTAAGAGTGATACCGGGTAGTTCTTACCCTATTATGTGTTTAAAACTTAAAGATGAGAATACTTTAAAACAAGTAAAATGTTCTAATGATATTTTAGATTATGTTGAAAAATTACATAATACTGATTTATCAGATAACGAAATTGAAAACAAAGATTATATTTTTACAAAAGTTAAATAGTATATAGGCAACTTGCTTATATGCTTTACGAAAGGAGTATGTGGTTTATATGTCTTTAATTAAGTGTAGTGAATGTGGAAAAGAAATAAGTGATAAGGCAACAACTTGTATTCATTGTGGTTGCCCTGTTATTTTAAATGAAACAAAAAAAATAGACATTAAAACGGAAGAAAAAGAGCAAGTAAAGTCAAATAACAAATTAAAAAGAAACTATGGGTACTTTAAGGGTATTTATGAAGAGGACATTGTTGAAATAAAAAGGAAAACGAAAATTTCTATTATACCTATTTTTGTTATAGGATTCGTTTTATCTAATTTACTTTTTAAAAATATCAGTACTACTGGCTTAATATTTTTTACCACTATACCATTTACTTCAACAATAGTGTTTGTTTATATGACAGTACTTTCGATAAAGTGTTGTTATAGAGCATCAAATAACATAGAAAGAAAACAAACAAGAAAAGGGTTACTTATACTTATTGTTTTAACATTATTATTTACGATTATTGTAGGCGGTGGTAATGGAGATAGCAAAAATGTACCTACTGATAGTGAGTTAAATGCTTGCCGTGGTAGGTCAACTACTTATACAAAATGCTCGTGGTCTACTTTTGAAAATAGGTGTGTTTGTAAATTGCGATAAAAAATAAGTATGTAGGCAATTTGCTTATATACTTTTTTTAACAAAAATACACAAAAATTGTATTCTATTCCTTACTATTCTACTATATAAGTAAGGAGGTGTTAATATCAAAGATTTAATACCATTAAAAAAGGCTTGTAAGATAGTTGGCGTATCATATAAAACATTATATAGTTGGGTTAGTAATAATGAGATATCTTATACCAAAATTGGTAATAGATATTTCTTTTCACAAGAGCAATTAAATGCCCTTGTTTTTGTTTTCAATAAAAATTAGGTATCTTTGTAAAACTCAAAAACTTAACACAAGCCACAAAAGAATATTAAAATAAAATTGTAAAATTAATTAAGAGATTTTACAAGGAGGTGTTAATATCAATAATATTTATCAAAACAAGTATTTCAATAATCTATTACTTAATATGGTAAAAGTAAAGTATATTACTGATAATACTATTGATACCGAAGATTTTTACTTGTATCTAAACAATGCTAATAGACAATATGACAATAGTTCTATTACATTTAAAGTTATGTTATATCTTGTTAGCCTTTTAACTGAAAATGGGCTTAATGATAATACTTGTATTATTTCTACTGATGATATACATAACAAGTTAAGTATAAGTAATATTAACTCTTTTAAAGGCTCACTAGATTATATATCATCACTAACTTTTAACTATAAGTTAGATAAGGTTAATAAGTGGCAATATGTAGATAATATCTTTGTATCATACATACAATTTAAAGGTTATTTTAAGGTCGTATTTAGTGATGAGTTTATTACTCTACTTAATAGATCTAAACAGTTCTATCAAGTGCCTAAAGCCCTTTTAAATAGTGATATTAGGTATTATAGAAATAGTATTTTTATGGCTAACTATATATTACTACACCAAAGGCGAAATATGAGGCAAGATAAGGAAAAATATAGACATACTATATCAGTTGCTAAACTACTTGATAATAGCCCATTTATACCGAAATACGAGGAATTAGACACAAGACAAAGGCAAGTATCAAAGTGTATTATTAAGCCCTTTGAAAGCAACCTAAACTTTGCTTGTAGTTTGTTAGGTAAAGTATGGAACTATACTGATGATGAGCCAACAAATTATATTGAGTTTGTAAAAGCCAAAATCAATGTTAGTTAGTAGGTTTAGTTGGTTAGATAGTAGATAATCAACTTTAGATAGTAGGCACTACTCTTACAAAGCCTTTATTTATAATAGTTTGAGAGATAGTCTATTATCTAATTATACTAATAATACTAATGTAGCCCACCAACTCTTTGAGGAGTGGTGGTCTATCTAACGAAAATGAAGAAATATAGGTGTATTGATTTAACAAAAAAGTATAAGAGTATATTATATAATCACTATACTCTAGGAGGTATAAAATATATGAATACAGAGTTAAGAAATACTACTGATATATTAGAAGATTATTTATCATATATACAAGATGATAAACAAGTTAAAAAAGTTAGAACAGGTTTTAATAAGTTAGACAATTTACTTAATGGTGGTTTGCCTAATGGACTTATTACTTTGGGGGCTATACCTAGTTTAGGAAAAACTACTTTTGCCTTACAAGTAGCCGATAATATGGCTAGTATGGAAAATACAAAAGTTTTATTCTTTTCATTAGAGATGACTAGATTTGATATTATCTCAAAGAGTTTAAGCCGATTAAGTTATTTAACTGATGAATTAGAAAATTATACTTTTGATGATTTACTATCAAATAATGATGATGTTGATTTTACTACTTTATTAAGTAAATATGAGCCAATAGCCAATAATTTATATACAATAGATTATATCTATGATATACGAGATATTGAAGCCTTTATAAGACAATTTAATGACTTACACAAAAACGAAAATATAATTGTAATTATAGATTATTTACAATATATCTTATGTGGTAATAATGGTAATGATAAGCAAGTTATAGACACAATAACTAAACGTTTAAAAGAGTTAGCAAAAGATTTAAATATTTGTATCATTGAAATAAGTAGTCTTAATAGAACTAATTATAGTGGTAGTATCACTATGGAAAGTTTTAAAGAAAGTGGTTCTATTGAATATACAAGTGATATTCTTATGGGTTTAGAATATGTAAATAATGGTGCTAACGAACGAGAATACGAGGCAAAAAGAAACCCAAGAAAGATAACATTAAGTGTTATCAAAAATAGATATGGTGCTTTAGGTAAAATTAATTTTGACTTTTACACTACATACCATACCTTTATTGAAAAATAATTTAGTAGTTTTATGTAGGGGCAATGGGTTCTTATAAGAAAATGTTTACAAAAACTTACAAAACCCACCCCACCAACTACGAGGAGAAAGAAGAGTGAAAAATAAAAAGATAAATATTGAATTAGATATTGAAGACTTACTAGGACTTAAAGAACCAAGTAAAGATAGTTTAGAATACGACCTAAACTTTATTATTGAAAATGGTATGGAAGAATATTTAAGGCTACAAGAGAAAGAAAAACAAAAAGATAAAGAGTTTGTAGAAATGTTTAAAAGGAATTATGATGAAATAGTAAAATTTATTTCACTTGACCCTAAACAAAGAATAGCCGTTGACTGTTTCACATGCCTTAAAGGTGTAGATTTAACCAAACAATATGGAAAACCAAAACAAAAGAGATAAGTAGTTAATTGATAACTTGCTTATCTCTTATTTTTTTACTTATTTATAAGTTCATTGTATCTTTTTATTTGTTCCCTATTATTTTTTTGAAACTCAATTTTAAATTGTTCCATTAATTCTTGTTTATGATTTTCTAACAAGATTTTATCTTCTTTATCAAAACTACTATCTCTTAACATTTGTTGAGTAATCAACATTTCTATCATTATATTATTCATTTCTTCGGTTAGACAAAATTTTAAGTCTAAAAACTTATTATTTTTAGTATTTTTCATCATTTTAAACTCCTTTTTTAATAAATTTAATTATTTTTTGTATATTTCAAAATGTGTTTCATTTAAGTTTTATAATGGTTTGTTTTCATTTCTCACTTTTATGGGTATGAACCGATGATCAAGTACGTGAAGGATTTAGTTTAGATGAGCAAGAAAAAGAAATGAAAAAATTATGTATGTATAAGAACTATCAAATTTATAAGGTATATCGTGAAGAAGGAGTTTCAGCAAAGAATATGAATCGTCCTAAATTTCAAGAAATGATTCAAGATTTAAAAGATGGGAAGATTAATAGAATTATCGTTTATAAATTAGATAGACTTACGAGATCAATTCAAGACTTAGAAGTTATTTGTAAACTTATTGAAAAATATCATTGTAGTCTAGATAGTGTTAGTGAAGAAATTAACACAGATACTGCTACGGGTGTATTCTTTATAAGAATGACTACTATACTTGCTCAACTCGAAATTGAAAGAACTTCAGAAAGAACTAAATTCGGATTGAAAGGTGCTGCAAAAAATGGACACTTTTGTGGTAAAGCTCCTATTGGTTATAGAAAAATCAATAAGGAATTAGTCATTGATGATTTAGAAAGTGAGGTGGTAAAAGAAATATTTGATGACTATGTTAATGGATTATCAGTTTGTACTATTACTAAAAAATTAAATAATAAAAATGCACTTAGTAGAAATTGGAGAACTACTACTATTGATAGAATGCTATCCAATTATATTTATTGTGGGGATTATTTATACGGAAAAAGAGCAAAAAATATGAAACCAATTCATTTAGAAAATATATGCCCTGCTATCATTGATAAAGAAACTTTTAAAATGGTACAAACACAAAAAGAAAGAAATTTAAAGAACTATACTAGAAAGCACACTTATGTTTATATGCAGAAAATAGTTTGTTCTAGATGTAACAAAATCATGGGTGGATCTTCTACTACTTCAAGGAATAAACCTACTCAAATTTATTATAAATGTAATTGTTGTAATACTAGAATTAATGAAAAGAAAATTGAGAAACCTTTAATGTTATTTCTAAATGATATGTTAGATTATTATCTACTTATTGATAATAACTTTAAATCCTTTTTTAATGAAGATTTAAACATTGAAATAGACAAATATAATAAAATGCTAGATAAATGCAGTAAGAAACTAAAAAAGATAAAAGAAGCTTATTTAGATGACTTAATAGATAAAGATGAATTTATAACAGAAGAAAAAGCTATAAAATCACAAATAAATGATTTAGAATTCAAACTTAATCAACTAAATAATGCTAACAATAATGAAAATAATAAAAAGGATTTAAATCTATATTATAATCTACTTCAATTAGAGAAAATGAAATATAAATCTTATTATACTAGAAAAAATGGCTTATGGAACAAACTAACTAAAGAACAAAAATCAAAACTAATTATGAAATATATAGACTCTATTGAAATAAAAAAAGTTAAAGATGAAATAGTTGTTAAAAAGATAAACATTAATAAAAGAGAAATTATGAATATTGGTTATATGTTTAGAAATGATTGCTTTGATATGGCAATTAATATTAATGATAGAGATATTATTTTATCTAATGAAAAAACTAATGATGATATAGATAAATATATCAATTCATTAAGTAAGTTTTATAATATCTCACCTATTATAATAGAAAAAGATAAATTAAATCTAGAAGAATTAGATAATGATAACAATCTATTACAGATAATTCCTAATAAAAAGAATCATAAATTCGATAAGGATAAATACACTTTATTGCTAATAAATGGATAAAGTATGATAAAATTATATTGAGGTGTGTCTATGCAAGTTATAAGTCTTATTAAAAATTTTTTTGAAAGTAAAAATATTATTGAAGAATTACAAAAAAATTTATCTAGTAAATTAATAGAAGAAATATATATTAATCCTAAAAATATTTCAAAAAGTATAATTAAGGCAAAATTACAAGAAACATCTTACATTAAAAATGTTGCTAATACAATTGATAGTTTTAAAGAAATTGATATAGAAAAATATATATTAGATAAAATGAATTCATTTGAAAAAAATATTAATTATAAGATGCCTGATAATGCAAAAATATATGTAATTATAGGCCTAGATACCACTACCATTTATTCAATTAAATTTAAAGATGAAGATATAACGATTTTATTGCTTGAATCAACTAATGGATATATAGATAAGTTAGATATGCTTTTAGCACATGAATTCACTCATTTTATTAGAAGAAAAATCCTTAATAAAGATATATTCGAAATATCAATAGGAGAAAGATTTATAACTGAAGGCATCGGTTGTAATTATTCAGAAGAAATTATAGCTAATAAAAACGTTTATGAATATTGTCTAGTAAAAAATGAAATAGTTTTATGGGTTAAAAATAATATTGATAAACTTGATGAATATATAAAAAATGAGAAATATAAAAATGATTTAATGCCCTGTTTTTTCAAAATGGGTGCAAAAACTGAATTAGAGAATATGCCCACTAGGACAGGTTATGTATATGGTTATTACAAAGTTAAGGAATATTTAGAAAAGAATAATTTAAAAATTAAAGATATTATAGGAATAAATTGGGAAGAAATATTAAAATAAATTCGGGAGGAAAGTTATGAGTTATATAAAAGAATTAAGAAAATATGTTGGGCATGCACCAATACTTACAGCTGGTGTTGGACTTTTAGTTTTTAATAATGAAAATAAAATCTTAATGTAACTTAGAACAGACTATAATCAATGGGGATTTCCAGGCGGTTCTATGGAACTTGGAGAGAGCTTTGAGGAAGTTGCCTCAAGGGAACTAAAAGAAGAAACTAATTTAGAAATAGATGATTTAAAACTTATTAAAGTATTATCAGGAAAAGATACTTATAGGGAATATCCTAATGGAGATAAATTATATGATATAACTGCAATATTTGTAATAAAAAAATATCACGGTGAACTAAAAATTAATGATGATGAATCAAAAAAATTAGATTGGTTTGATATAAATGATCTACCAGAAAATATGACTTCATATACTAAAAACTATATACAAAAGTTTGGTGATATTTTAGATGAAGCTATGCAAATTGTTTTAAATGATTAAATAATTTAATTAATATTTTAAGAGCAAAAAAATGCTCTTTTTTTGTGCCTTGGTAGTGGAAAGGAGATGACAATTATTAACCACTTTTTTGAAATAGTAGTACCACAAATTCTTGAATATTTTAAGGAAGATAAAGAAGAAATTTCTAATTATCTTATGCTAGAAGTTTTAAAAAAAGATAAACAATATCAAGAGCAAATGAAAAAAATTTTAGAATTATCTAAAGAAGAAAATAAAAATAATCAGAAAGGAGAATAAAAAAATGAGTTATGCAATTTTTAGAGGTGAAGGCATTAAAACAATACATGAACTATCACAAAAAGGCAGTCATAATGAAAGAACAAAAGATAAATACAAATCTAATCCAAATATTAGGATTGAAGATAGTAAAAACAATATTGAAATAATAAAATGTAATAATTATGTAGAGAAATTTTATGAAATAACAAAAGAATATCAAAAAGAACATTCTGAAAGAATGAAGAACATGAGAGCCGATAGGAAAAAGTCTTTTTATGATATGGTAAATGATTCTAAAAGCGTTGTTGCTGATGAAATGATATTCACAAGTGATAAAGATTTCTTTAAAAATTTGAGTAAAGAAGAACTTATGAGATGGGCAAACGAAACTATGAATTTTGTTTATGAAGATTTAGGATATACAAAAGAACAAATTTTACATGCTGTTATTCATATGGATGAAAAAGTACCCCATTTACATTGTGTTGTTATACCACTTGTTCAAAAATTCGATAAACGAACTGGTACAACTAAATACACAATTTCTAAACGTTCATACATTAAATCCGATATTCATTTAACTGAATTACAAGATAAATATCACAAACGATTAACCAAGAAAGGATTTAAATTAGAACGAGGAGAAAAGCACACAGGGGTCAAACATTTGTCAATGGGACAATTTAAAAATGTTGCTAGATATTATGATAGACAAGCATTTAGAAGTAAGAAAAAAATAGAAGAACAATATTGGAAAATAAAAGGTTCATTACAAAATTCTAAAAAGAAAGCGTTAACTGATAAAGTAATTATTGATGGAGAAATTTATCATATTCTATTAAATTTTCTAGACATGTATAGTGAAGAAATTCAAAATATGGTAACAAGTAAAGCATTTGTTGAAAGTTTAAATGAATTCACTTGTGATTATAAAACATTAGAAAGAAAATATAAAAATAGTCTTATTGATATTAATTTTTTAGAAGATGAGAATGGTAAATTACACGAAGATAAAACTAATTTGATAAATTTTATTAATCATTTATTGTTAATATTAAAAGAATTTTTTAGAGAAAATTTATTATCTAATGATAAAAAGAAGAAAGAAAAGACGATAGATATTTTAAAAGGATGTTATGATAATGACTTATACAATTCTACAGATTTAAAAGAAATATCTAAAGATACCGCTAGTGAAACAGAAGTAAATATTTTTATAAATAAAGAATCATTAGAAAAAGACTACGATATTTTTTAAAAGTCGTAGTCTTTGATACATACTAAATTTTTGATAATTTAGAAACGCACTTGCAAATTGACATAGCCAATTGGCGTGTGCGTTATACATATTTTAATAATTCGTTAAATTCTGTATAGCCACTTTCAGAATTTAAATGTCCTCCACCTGAAATCATAATTTGATTTTTAGTTATGATATCAGCAAATTCCTTTTCTGCTTCATATTTAACATAAGGATCATTATCTGAATAAAAGCATACTATATCACCACAATAATTTTTTATGTCAGATAAATTATCGAAATACATACTTTCATTAACTGCATCATAATCCTTATCTATTCCAAGATAATTATTAAATCCACAAACAAGAACTAATCGCTTAACCCTTATTTTATTCTCAACTAAAAATTTACAAATAAATATTGGAGCAATGGAATGAGCAAATATAATTGTATTTTCATTAATAATATTTGTATCAACATATGTATTTAAAAGTTTAGACCAATTTTCATAATTTTGATAACCAACACCAGTTGGAAAATCTGGAGTATAAACTTCCAAATTTTTATCTTCAATTTCTTTTCTTAAATAAGGAATCCAATTTGAAAATGGACTTCCAAAACTTCCGTGTATTAATAAATAATTATTTTTCATTTTAAATTACCCTTTCATTAAATTATTATTTAATTTTTCTATATTAGATTCAATAGATAATAGATATGGAATGTTACTTGTTAAACCTACACCATCTAATTCTTTTATGAAAGAATCTAATGGTAATATTTTTTGTTCATATAACTTTTGATTTAATAAATCATCAAAACTATCTACATTATCAACAACATAATTTTCAAAATAATATAAAGTCCAAACATTTTTTGATTTTGAATATTTTAATTCAAAAATTGGAAGTAATTCATCATTTATATGAACATCTTTTAAATTAAAAGTCTTTTTATACTCATCAATTAAAGTTTGTATTCTTACATTCTTGATATTTCCTTTTTTATCTTCATATATTTTCTTATATACTTTTTGATATTCTTCAATTAATTCTCTATATGTAATATCTTCTTTACCAAAGTTGTATTCATCTATTGTAAATTTATGATTTAGTTCATAAAAAGGATATAAACAATTCCAAGTAGTAGGATTTGTATTATATACAATGATTCCTGTTTTATCTTTATAGCTAATATTAGTATATAAATTCATAGCACTATCAAGTCTAGTAGGAATCATTTCTTTAGGAACTTTTTGCTCAAAAATATCTTTAGTAATAATCATTAGTTTTCCTCCTATTATAATTCTTCAAAATCAATATATGTTCCATAATCACAATGATTGTAAAATTCTTGTACTGAAATATGATATTTTGGTTTTTTATATTCATGTAATACAAGATTTTTCTGAACATAATTGTTATCTAATTCATACTTGATGAATTTATTTCTTATATCAAATAATAACTCTTTTAAAGACTTATATTCATGTATTCCTTTAAATCTTTCCCATGAATGTTCAAACCAATAATATTTATTATCTTTTTCAAAAGTTAAAAATGTATGAGTCGGACATTTATCTCCATCATAATGGACTAAAAAATAAGTTTTTACATTACAATCATTTCCCTTAAAATAATATCTTTCAAGTTCTACTTGATCCCAACATACCCCAATCTTATTTTTTATTATTTCATTTGGTGATTGTAATATATAATTATCTGAATATTTATCATCCACTATGTTATGTTTGTTATTGTTTTTGTCAACCCAACCATATTCTATATTTTTCATTAAATCCATTATTTCAAACTCATTATAATAATTCCAAATATTTAATTGCCCTTTAGCTTTGATAGAATGTTCTAGTGGTGTTATATTTTCTAATACCCAAGCATATCTTCCTTCTTCATATTTACCACAAATATATTCTTGATGGTTATTATCTTTCATATTCTCTACATATTCTTTAGTCATGTAAATGCAATCAACCAAATTACACTTACAAATTATATTTCCAAAATTTAATGGTATGTTATCTACCAATGCCATAAATTCTTTATCTTCCTTCCAATTTTTAGGAATAGAAGTCGCACTAGCATGAATATATAATTCTCCTCTATAATCCGTTTTCCAACTTCTTGTTTCGATTAACTTCTTTTTTTCTTTTATTAAAGTAGCACATGGCTCTGTCAAACTTAATACTTTCATACATTTAACTCCTTTTAGTCTTTAACTATTTTTATAAATAAATTATAAACATACCATAACATTGCTATCATTGAAATAATAAAGGTCATTATACTATAAATAGCAAACACATATTTTAACCACTTATAATTAATAAAAAGTGGATAAATTGATAAAATTATTTGCGGTATAACAATACCAAATATTGTAATTAAAATAAATAATATCACGTCGCTTTTAATATTTAAATTATTATTTATTGCAGTTAATTTTGATTCTATATCTTCTTTCTCAATCACCTTCCATTTTACTAATTCTCCTAATTCATCAATCCGATTATTTAAATCTCTTTCTTCTAAATTTTCTTGTAGAGAAGAAAAACGAGAATCCATTCTAATATCACTTAAATATGGTCCAGCACTATTTGAACTAATTCCAGTCTTATATCCAACATAATCATAGATTGTATATTCAATAGTATTTTCTTGAATATGGTTTTGTTTCAATATATTTTCAACATCACTCTTTTTATGTTTTTCTTTAAATATATTTGCTGCTTGTACCATTATTTCTTTTATTTCATCAATAACACTTAATCTTTGTTCTTCTGTTAAACCATAATCTTCATAATTACATATATTAAAATCATTTTCAATTATCTTGTCATAAATGTAATACATGTAATCTTCTTTCTTTTTTAAATAAGCTTTATGTTCTTTTCCTAATTTTTTATTTTCATTAAATTCTATTTCTTTTTGTATTTTATCTAATTTTTCTTTTAAAGTGTCTTTTTCAATTTTTGCATTTAGTAATTTAGTAGCAACTAATCCGCCAATGATTGCAATAAATATTCCTATAATTTGTATATTAGTATTAGCATAAGTTAATATATTTTCTAAATCAAACATCCTATACCTCCTGTTAAAACCAAGATAATTACTAATAAAATTATACTATATTTTAGACAAATTTACTATATAGGCATTGATTTATCCTAAAATTTATCATATAATTTATTTAACAAGTGAGGGATATTTTTTTGATAAAAGGTTTAAAACCTTCCTATCAAATGCTCCAGATTGATAGGAAACTCGGAAATTAACTTCTGAGAGTAATAAATGCTAACTAGAAATAGTTAGTTTTTTTGTTATGTAAAGGAGTTGATTATATGTTAAATATAGAAACAAAAGAATTAAAAATAAGTGATAAATTAAAAAGAAAAATTGAGATGATTGGAAGATTTACTAATACTACTCCAATTATAAATAATGGTTCAATTAAAAATATAACAGGTACAAATGTTGCTTATGTTATGCCACATATTATAGTTATTAAGAATAATAAATACCTAATGTTTGATGAATGTGATAATGTTTATGTAAATACATTTAAAAACAAAATAGTATTTAAAGATTTAGAAGATTATATAAATAGTCATTAAAAATCTTTTTAAATGTTAGACTTCGTAAAATTAACTTTAAAATGTCAAACAAGTGAGAGGTGTCTTTTAAAATATCTATATTTTAGACTACACTTTTCAAGCTTAAAGTGCCAAACATATGAGAAGCATATTTAAATTTTTTAAAATTTTAGACTTAACTTTTCTCATTTAAGATGCCAAACATATGAAAGGAGATATTTAAAAAATATGAATAAAGAAAATAAAATAGCAGGTATTTACATTAGGGTCAGTACAGAGGATCAAGCTCGTGAAGGTTTTAGTTTAGGAGAACAAGAAGAAAGATTAAGAGAGTTTTGTAAGTTTAAACGATATGAAATATTTAAAGTTTATAAAGATGCAGGAATCAGTGCTAAAAGTGATAAACGGCCAGCATATCAAGAAATGCTTGAGGATATAAAAAGCAAGAATATTAATGTAATTGTAGCATTTAAACTTGATAGACTTACTAGAAGTGTTTATGATATTGAAAAATTAATGAAAATAGTTAATGATTTAGAGTGTGATATCGATTGTCTAGCTGATGAATCTAACACTACTACTTCAAATGGCAGAATGGTTATGAGAATTATGACTAGTGTAAGTCAAAATGAAATAGAAAAATGTTCTGAAAGAACTAAAGTCGGATTAGCAGGTGCAATTAAACAAGGACACTTGCCAAGTAGAACTACACTGGGTTATAAAAGAGAAAATAAAAAGTTAGTTCCCAATCCACTTACAAAAGATATTGTAGTGAGAGTTTTTGATTTATATTTAGAAGGTAAAAGTCACCAAAAAATAGCAAACATCTACAATAAAGAAAATGTTTTAGGTAAAACTTGGAGAGATTCTACTATTCAAAAGATATTATCTAATGAAATATATAAAGGTGATTATATTCATGGTAAAAGAACTAAACATCCAACATATTATGAAAATGTAGTTGAACCTTTAGTTAATAAAGATAAATGGGAATCTTGTCAATATCAAAAATTAAGAAATGCAAGACACTATGAAAGAACTTCAACATATCTTTTTACTAACAAATTAAAATGTTCTAAATGTGGTAATTATTTTGGTGGTAAAGCTAGTGTTAAAAAGAAACTTAATAAAAAGTATTACTACTATAAATGTAATCATTGTAAAATTAATTTAAAAGAAGATTCTATTGAAGATTTGATTCTTTTAGAACTATTAGCACTTGTTTATATAGATGACCTATTTAACGACTATTATACGCCTTTTATAAAGTCAAAACTTGATTATAATAAAATAGATTATAAAAAGGAATTAAAAGAACTAGATAAAGAAAAAGATAGGATTAAAACAGCATACATTAAAGGTATAGTTAAACTGGATGAATTTGATAATGAATTAAAACAAATAGAATATAAAAGACAAGTACTAGAAAAACAAGAGCAAGATAGCAAACAATATGAAAATTTAAACTTTACTATGGATGATTTATTGCTTATTAAAGATAAAAAAGAAATAGAAGATTATCTTCACCCTGAAAATATAATTGATTTGTTTGTTCGTTGGAATTATTTAGATAAAACAAATAAACAAAAACTAATTTCTAAATATATTGATGACATAGAAATAGAAAAGTTAGGTACAAAAATAGAAATAAAAAAATTAAATTTAAGAAACTCATTTTATTATGACTTAATTGATTATCATAATAATTATGACACGCCGCTTGATTTATTTATGTTTATGGATGAGGATAAATTTCCCATACCTGTAGCACATAATGGTTTTAGAACTAGAATTGAAATAGAAAATTATGTTAATAAATTAAAAGAAATGTATGATGTTAATTATTATGAAGTTATACCGAATAAAGATTTCACTAATTTATCATTTACACCTAAAAATGATATAGAAAAAATAATAAGAATAATACCTATAAAAGATAATGATAAATTTAAAAGTAACAAATTAGAACTCGGAATAATCACTATTAATTTATCAAAAATAAAAAGCCCAGATGGAACACTGCTATATAAAAATATTTTTAAAACAAGTAAACTACCAACTTAATACTTGTTTTTTAATATAAATATTTATACTAATTTATATTATTATTTATATTCTTGTTATATTAATTCTTTATATTATATTATTATATTATGTTAGACAAAAAATATAAATCTTATTCAAAATAAAAAGACTAGTTATATTTCAAACTAATCTCATCAATAAATTGTAATTTATTATTCTGATGGGCAATTATAATTTGTGTTTTTAAAGGTTGGTATTACTGTTACTATATCTTGTTCTTTCACACAATAATATGTATCAATTAAAAATCCTTTATCTACATAACTATCACTATCATTTACATCTTTAACTCTCCAACTTATTATTGGACTGTTTTTAAATGCTACTGCTTGAATTGTGTCTAATAAAATAATTGAAAATATTGTAATAATTATCGTTAATAATATAATTAAGAACTTATTCTTTTTTACTTTTTCAATTTCTTTAACTGAATAATCAAGTGTATCAATTAAAATTTCTTCACTCTTTAAATCAATTTCTTCATCAATTTTTTCACCATTTAATATTTCCGTAACCGAAACGCCTAAAATTTCACTTAATGGTTTCAATAATGATAAATCCATTAGTCCTAATCCTCTTTCCCACTTACTTACAGCATTTTTTGTTATGCCTAATTTTTCAGCAAGTTGTTCTTGAGTTAACTTTTTTTGCTTTCTTAATTCAGCAATAAATTTACCTATTTTTTCTTGATTCATTTTATCACTCTCCAAGAATAATATATCAATTATTTGTTAAATATTAAACATACTATTAGTTCACTTTCAAATTACTATTTATCTGTCATTCTATATATAATTGTACCATAATTTCAACATATTTTGAAACTAAATTTAAACATCCAAGATTTATCCAACATTTCCAGTATATATCCAACAGTTGGAAGTAAAATAAAACCTCGCAAACCTTTTAATTAATTGATTTAAATAAAAAGTATGGTAGAATTCTTCCATATTTTTAACACAATTTTGCAAGTGCAAAATAAGAAATGATAGCACAACTATTCCTATATTTATATAGAATGAATTAGGGCAGTGCTATCATTCCCTTTATCCTGCTTAATAATTATTAGTAATTTTTTATTAAATTTTAGTATTTTCATGGTATACTTATATTAGTTAGTAGTTTATTACTACCTATAATTTAGATAATTAGAGGTTGTCCGACTTCAACCTTTATGGCTCCAATTGAATTTTAAGAGCTTAATTTAGTTAAGACTCTTTTTTTATTTTTACCCGTCAGGAGTCTTGAAGGCTTTTCTAGATTCCATAATGATAAAAATAGGTTAATTGATTACAATAAAAAGAATAAGTTTGATATCTTATCTTTTTTTATTACTTAATTTATGCTTGGCTTTTTAAGCATTTATTATTGAGACATTCAATTATGCCGTCAAAGATGCTGTACCATTTAATTTGAACACAAAATCGATCTTTTTCATATTTAGGATTATAATTTAAATTTCTGGCCTTAGGTTGGCAATATAAATGACCAAAATGTATTCCATTAGAGTGGACATCTGTTTTTGACATTAAAATATCTATAACATCTTTTTTAGACAAAAATAAAAAATCATTTGTAATACCATATATAATTCCATCTATTTCAATTTCAGAATTTGTTCCTTGTAAAACAAATCTTACAATGGCTTTTTTCATAATTTCTGGTTTGTTGAATTCTTCATTTATCATTTTGATACTGTTTTCATATTTTTTTTAGAATGGTCCACATAACAAAAAATATAGGAATTAAAATCAACATAACCATATAATTTTAAAATCATATCTTGAAGATTAGGCATTAAATATTTAATCTTTTTTCCATTCAATGCTTTAGCAAATTCTTGCTCATTTTGAAAACCATTTGTTTCATTTGTATCCATAACATTACCTCCAATTATATTATTGCTGGAATATAGAAAAATACCTAACCTAATAAAAATATTCTTCAAAAATATTATGAAGAATTTAAAGAAAAAATAGTACAATATGACTATTATAGCCCAAATAAATATAAAGGACACAATAACTGTATTCCCGATATGATTGTTTGCCATATTAGTTTTGATTATGGAAAAATAATAAAAAATTTTTATGATGAAAAATTAGAAGTATCTAGTCATTTTGCCGTATCTAGGAATGGAGAATATGCGCAGTTTGTAGGATTAGAAGATAGTTCTTGGGCTAATGGTACATCATTGAAAACAACTAGTGATGTCTATTACAAATTTTCAGCAAGTGATATTGTGAAATCTAGAAGCATAAATGCTAATTATTATACATATTCAATAGAACATGAATCAATTGATGGTTCTTTAACGAAAGAGCAATATGTAACAACTTTAAATTTAATGTGTAAAATAATTGATTATATTAAGTGTACATACGGAGTAAATTTTAAAATAGATGAAGATCATATAGTTGGTCATCATGACATAAATCCTATTGTTAGGGTATCTTGCCCAAATGAGAAATTTCTTATCAAACAGTTAATATCTGATTTGAAAGAAATTTATAAAAAAAGAAACAATAATATAGATTATGAAATATTAGTAAACAAAGATCATGTTTTGTCAAAAGATTACTTTCCTGGCAACTTGGTACTTGTTGAAAATAGAAAAGGGGACAATCCAAATGCTATTTTATTATTAGAAAAGACAACAGCAAGTAATTTTAGAAAACTGCAAAAAGCAGCTTTAAATGACGGATTAGATATTATATGTGATTCAGGGTTTAGAAGTTTAGAGTATCAGCAAAAATTGATTGACAAAAAGAAAAAATTGAATGAAAGCCTTCAGTTTATTGCATCAGTAGGTGCGTCTGAACATCACACTGGATTATGTATGGATATTGCAGGTATTGTAAATGGAAAATATACAGATAATAATTTAGATTTACAAGAAATTTATCAATGGCTAGAGCATCATGCACATAAGTATGGTTTTATTATTAGATATCCAAAAGGGAAAGAATCTATTACAGGTTATCCATATGAGCCATGGCACATTAGATATGTTGGTGTAAAAATAGCCACTGTCATCTATGAAAATGATTTAACATATGAAGAATATTGCTACAGATATAAAAAATTCTAATATTAGAATTTTTTTAGATATTGACAATTGAATATTCATTCAACTATAATATAGGCAGTTGAGTAAGGGGTGATATATCAGTGTTAAAAAAAACGTATACCTGTGATTGCAATATGATTCATCAAGATAAAGTAGAAAAGGTATTACAAAAAATGAATACTCAAACTTTATTTCCTGATTTAGCAGATTTTTTTAAAGTGATTGGGGATCCCACTAGAATTAAGATTTTGTTTGCTCTAGATGAAGGAGAGATGTGCGTTTGTGATATTGCTAATGTGCTAAAAATGAGTAAATCTTCTATATCCCATCAATTGGCGATTTTGAGAAAAAAACAGATTGTAAAAAGCAAAAAAGTAGGAAAAGAAGTATATTATGCTTTAGATGATGAACATGTTAAAAAAGTATTTGATATTGGTGTCGAACATATTACTCATAAAAAAATATAATAAAATAGATTGGAGATTATATGAAAACAGAAAAAAATATATTAATTGCATTTCTCTTAAATATTTCTTTTTCAATATTAGAATTATTAGGAGGATTATTTACTAATAGTATAGCGATTCTATCAGATGCAATTCATGATTTTGGTGATGCTCTAAGTATCGGAATTTCATTTTTTTTAGAAAAAAAGAGTAAAAAGAAACCAGACAATATATATACCTATGGATATATGCGTTATTCTATATTAGGTGCTTTTATTACAACTACCATTTTACTAATTGGTTCTGTTTTAGTTATCATTGGTGCGGTAAAAAGATTAATTACACCAGAAACGATAAATTATGATGGAATGATTTGGTTTGCTATTTTGGGGGTAGTTATTAATTTTATAGCTGCTTATTATACAAGAGAAGGAGATTCATTAAATCAAAAAGCTGTCAATCTTCATATGTTGGAAGATGTATTAGGATGGGTTGTTGTTTTAATTGGTTCCATATTAATGAAATTCACAGATATTAGTTTCATTGATTCTTTGATGTCTATTGGCGTTTCTAGTTATATTTTGTTTCATGCTATTCACCATTTTAAAGAAGGAATTGATTTATTTTTAGAAAAGATTCCAAAAGATAGCTCTGTAAAAGAAATAAAACATCATTTAATGGAAATACCAGGTGTTTTAGAAGTTCATCATATTCATTTATGGACTTTAGATGGAAATAATAACTATGCAACATTGCATATTCAAACCAATCAGAAAGATACCCAAAAGTTAAAACATGATATACGTGAGGAATTAAAAGAACATCAAATTGAACATGTTACGATTGAAATAGAAACGGAAAATGAAAATTGTGAATATCAAGAATGTACATTTTCAGAAGTAAAACAAGCACATCACCATCATCATTAAAACCTGAAAAGGTTTTTTATTATATGTCTAAAATTGTCAAAAGTGGTGTTCTTTAATAGAACCGTTTGAAAAAGAAAATGAAATATAGTATAATAATACTATTGAATGGAGGATGAAAATGGAGTTTATCAAAAAAAATAAAATTTTAGTATCTTTACTTGTTATAGCAATTGTTTTTTTTGCAGCTATTATGATTATCATTTTTAGTAATTTATCTATTGGAAATAACGAATATGGGAATCGTTTAGATAACATTGAAAAATATCCAATTTCAGATGAGGCAATTAATGAGATAAAAACAGATATTTCTTCTTATGAAAAAGTAACTTCCTTTTCTTATAATTTAGAAGGAAAATTAGCAAATTTCATTTTAACAGTGGATGACTCTTTAGAAGAAGAAACGGCTAAAAATTATGCGAATAAAATATTGGAAAATTTAAGTGATGATGTAAAAAGCTATTATGATATTCAAGTATTAGTAGATAGTGATAATGAAGAATCAGAAGTTTATCCTATAATAGGATACAAACATAAAACAACAGATATGTTTGTATGGAAGCAGTAAGGTGTGAAAATATGAAAAAAATAATAACAATAGTAGTTAGTATTTTAGTGGTACTACTAGGATGTTTTGGTGTATATTCTGTATTTTTTAAACAAGATAAGGATACAACATTAACTTTAATTGAAAAACAATGGATTGAAGATAATAAAAACCAAATAATCGATTTAGGAATCGTAAACAATATTCCTGTTTTTAATTACAATGGTACAGGATTGGTTTTTGATTTTATCAATGAATTAGAACAAAAAACAGGATTAGATTTTAATAAGATTCCATATGCTTATGGAAACGAACCTTCTACCGAATATTCTTTTAATATTACAAATAAAGTAGGGGATAAACAACTTTTAATCTATGAAGATAGTTATGCAATTGTTAGTCCAGAAAAGATGAAATATAATGATCTTATCTCTATTGGTGATTTAACAGTTGGGGTACTAGAAAATGATTTAGCAAATGTTAGTTATTATATGCAACAAAATAAAAATATTAAATTTGTTTCTTATTCTAAAATTAGTGATTTAATAAAAGCTATTAAAGAAGAAAAAATAGATGCTATGGCTGTTGCAAAAACATTTTATTTAAATCAAATTTTAGATAATGATTTTCATATTAATTATATTATTTCAGAATTAAAATCTAATTTAGTATTGCAATTAGGAAGTAATGACCGTTTGAATACCATTATTAGTAAATATTTTAGTAAATGGTATCAAGAATCCTTTGAAAAATCATATGGCATCAATTTAACAAATTATTATTTTAATGAAAAAGATGTAGATGATGATTCCAAAGTAGCTTTCACTTCTAAACAATATAAATATGGATTTATTGATTATGCTCCATATGATCGTGTCATTAAAAACAAATTAGTTGGAATGAATAATATGATTATTTCTAATTTTGAAAAAATCACAAATATAGAAGTAAAATACTATGAATATAACACTTTAGAAGATTTGGTTTCTAATTTCAATAGCAATAAAATCGACTTTTATTTAGATACCACAAGTATTCAAGATTTTGATATGGATATATTTGATACTATTTCTGTATTTAATGAAAAATATGTTGTTCTTGCTAATATTAATCAAAAACAAACGATTCATTCTATTTATAGTTTAAAAAACAAAAATGTAATGGTTCTTAAGAATACTAAAATAGCTGGTTTGATGAAAGAACATGATATTTCAGTAAAAGAATTTCAGACCATGACAAGTATGTTAAATAATCTAGATCCTTCTTATCTTCTTGTTATAGATAAATCAGTATATGAAACATATAAAACATCTACTTTAAAAGAATGGGAAGAAGTTTATTCGGATACTTTAGAAAATGAATATACTTATAAAATTAGAGATATTAATGATAATAACGTATTTGCTAATTATTTCAATTTTTATCTATCCTATATTGATGAAAATGCTTATATTAATCAAATAAACTATAAAATGTTTCATATTACTTCAAAAAGTAAATTAGGTTTTTATATTATACTAGTATTAGTTTTAATTGTGATTTCACTTGGTATTATCTTCTTTACTAAGAAAAAAGGCAATCATATGAAAAAAGCAGCTAGTGGTATCAGTAAAGAAAATCGCATTAAGTATATAGATATGTTAACTTCATTAAAAAACAGAAACTATCTAAATGATTCTATTGAAAAATGGGATGAGTGCGGGATCTATCCTCAAGCAATTATTATTGCAGATTTAAATAATATTGCTTATATTAATGATAATTATGGACATGCAGAAGGCGATAATGTAATTAAAGAAGCAGCTAGTATTCTATTTAATAATCAAATTGAAAATAGTGAAATTATGCGTACCAATGGTAATGAATTTTTAATCTATTTAGTAAATTATGATGAAAAACAAGTTATATCTTATATTCGTAAATTAAATAAAGAATTAAAGGATTTATCTCATGGATTTGGTGCAGCGATTGGTTATAGTATGATCAATGATGGATTAAAAACAATTGATGATGCTATTAATGAAGCAACACTTGATATGAAAACAAATAAAGAAGAAGCAAGATAATTGCTTTTTTTTGATTTTTTTGTATAATGATAATAGAGGATGATTTATGAAAAAGTATTTTGAAAAATTATATCGTGCAATTAGAATGAAAGAAATGAGAATTTTACCAGGACATATGTCATACTTTTTAGTTATGAGCATTATGCCACTTATTACTCTAATTAGCTTTATTGCTTCTTTTTTTCATTTGTCTATTACTGAAGTCACAGAATTTGCAATTCAATTTTTGCCAACAGAGGTATCCAATTTAATTATGCCACTTATTACAAATACCAACATGAAATTAAATTTTATTTTAATGATTGTTGGATTTTATATTGTTTCTAATGGGATGCATTCTATTATTCTTGTTTCTAACACTCTTTACAAGACAGAAGAGGAGAATGCCGTTTTTTTACGTATTAGAGCGATTCTTTTAACCATAATATTAATGAACTTGTTTTTCTTTACTTTAATTGTTATGGGTTTTGGAAATATGATTGTTAAATTTTTATTAAGTTTAGATATCTTTTTACCAATTTCCAGTTATGTATATCAATTATTTATTTGGTTAAAATATCCCCTTGCTTTTATTTTAATTTACTTTTTTGTGAAAGTTTTATATACATTATCACCAATCAAAAAAATTAAAAGCAAGTTTATGACAAAAGGTGCACTTTTTACTACGATAGGTTGGATTTTAGTAACAACCTTCTATTCTTATTATGCCAATAATATTGCTCATTATGACTTATTTTATGGAAGTATTTCCAATTTGGTTGTTTTATTAATATGGATTTATATTTTATCCTATATTTTCGTAATTGGAATTGGCATTAATGCAACAGAATATCAGTTGGCAGAAACTGCTACTGATAATGAGGCTAATTTATAACATATTAATAATGTATATATTAATTACCGTATATACGAATGGCAGACTATTATAGTACCGAAACGTTTTACAGGAACCATTTAAGTATTAGTTTATAGGTAATGCTAAGGTTTACTATGAAAAAAATCCCTAATTTAGGGATTTTTAATTTATAAAAAAACTGAAATTATTCGCTAACTTCAGCTTTTTTATTTGCTTTTCTAAAAGTTCTTATTTCTCTAGCACTCATAACTACTTTAGTACCATCTTCTAATGTCATGTTTTGTAAATTAACTTTTTGAGCATGTCTAGTAGCTCTAAGTGAATGTGAACGTCTATTTCCAAATAAAGATTTTCTTCCTGTAACTTTATTAGCCATAATATCCTCCTTTTTAATAATTCCTATGCCTTATAACTTTACCATATATTCCTAAAGAAGTCAAATAAATCTTTCAAAAAAAATAATTCTATAGTAAAATTAAATTAGGAGGAATTGTTATGTTTATACCATTTTATATTAAAACAGATGCATCATTACTCAAAAGTTTAATTAAGATAGATGATTTAATTGAAAGAGCAAAGCAACTTAACTTTAAAGCTTTAGCAATTTCCGATAATAAAATGTATAATGTGATGGAATTTTATGAAAAATGCCATAATGCGGATATAAAGCCGATTATTGGACTAGAAATAACAATTTCAGACTTACCAATTACATTATATGCAAAGAATAATGAGGGATACAAAGAATTACTAAAATTAGTTAGTTTAAAAGAAATTAAAATAGAAGATTTGAAAAATAATGGTTTATTCGCACTTATTCCTTTTTCAAGTAAAACAATAGGGGAAGGTATTGAAAATATTTTTGAAACTGTTTACTACACTTATGAAACAGACGAGGAATACGAAATTTTAAAAAATAAAAAATGTCTTTATGCAAGTGAAATTTGCTTTTTACAAGCTAGTGATGTTACTTATATGCCATATTTAGATGCTATTCGTACTGGCAAAATGGAATCTTCTTACCCCATGCATTATTTAAAGGCAAAAGAAGAGTATTTATCATTAGAAAAAAATAGTTCTTATCATGAAGAAATTTTTAATGAATGCAATGTTACTATTTCTAAAAGAAATGATTTGTTACCCATTTTTGATTGCCCTGAAGGATATGATAGTTACACTTATTTAAAAAAATTATGTTTAGAAGGAATTCAAAGGAAAATTGGACAACAAGTACCTAAAATTTACCAAGAACGTTTAAAACAGGAATTGGAAATTATTCATAAAATGGGTTTTTGTAATTATTTTTTGATTGTTTCTGATTATGTATGGTTTGCAAAAAAGAATCAAATATTAGTGGGTCCTGGAAGAGGAAGTGCAGCAGGAAGTTTGGTTGCATACGTTTTAGATATTACAGAAATTGATCCCATTCGATATCAGTTACTTTTTGAACGTTTTTTAAATCCTATGCGTATTACTATGCCAGATATTGATATTGATTTTGAATTTTTAAGAAGAGAAGAAGTAATAGCATACTGCATTCAAAAATATGGTTATAAAAAAGTGGCAGGAATTATCACATTTGGAACATTTGGCTCTAAACAAGCTTTAAGAGATGTAGCTAGAGTTTTAAAATTAGATTCCTTAAAAACAGATCAATTTATTAAGTTAATTGATCCAAAATTAACGTTAAAAGAAAACGAAGCAAAAAAAGAAATACAATTATTTTTAAAAGAAAAAGAGTTTGCCAAAATGTATCAAATAGCTTTTCACTTAGAAGGCTTAAAAAGACATACTTCTGTTCATGCCGCTGGAATTATCATTTCAAACAAAGAATTAGATGAAGTTGTACCTTTGGATCAAGAAAAAGGAATGGCTACTGTTGGATATAATATGGAATATTTAGAAAAATTAGGATTATTGAAAATGGATTTCCTAGCTTTAAAAACCTTAACAACTATTCAAACTATTTTATCTGATTTAAAACAGAATCGCATGGATGTAGATTGGCAACAAATTCCTTTAGATGATGAAAAAACATTTACTCTTTTCAGTAAAGGGGATACGTTAGGTATTTTCCAATTTGAAAAGTCTGGAATGATTGAATTTTTAAAAAAATTAAAGCCTCGTAATTTTGAAGATATATTTGCAGCATTAGCCCTTTATCGCCCAGGACCAATGGAAAATATAGATTTATATGTTCAAAGAAAAGAAGGTAAAGTTCAAATTGATTACATTGACAAGTCTATTGAGGATATTTTAAAACCAACTTATGGTATTATTATATATCAGGAACAAATTATGCAGATAGCGTGTAAGCTTGCTGGATATACGTTAGGGGAAGCTGACATTTTAAGAAGAGCAATTAGTAAGAAAAAAGAAAGTGTATTATTAGAAGAAAAAGAAAGATTTATTACAAAGGCAGTTCAAAATAATCATGATGAAGCAGTAGCGAAAAAAGTATTTGAATATATTTTAAAGTTTGCTTCTTATGGCTTTAACCGTTCTCACTCTGTTGCCTATGCCATGTTATCTTATAAAATGGCATATTTAAAAGCTCATTATCATGCTTACTTTATGCGTTCTTTATTATCGTCTGCTATTGGTAGTTCCATTGATACAAAAAACTATATAGATGAATGTAAAAATCATCATATTTCTATTTTAAATCCTGATATCAATACTAGTGAAAAAAATTATGTTGTGACTGATAAAGGAATTTTATACCCACTAAATAATATTAAAAATGTTGGTTCTACTATTGCTACTGCAATTTTAGAAGAAAGAAAAAATGGAAAATTTCAAGATATATATGATTTTGTAAAAAGAACAGATCGTAAGTTAGTAAATAAAAGAGTTTTAGAATCGCTTATTTTAGCTGGATGTTTTGATTCTTTTCACATAAATAGAAAAACATTAATACAATCATTAGATATGATTATGAATTATGGTGATGTAGTAGAGGATTTGGGAGAAGAGTATCAGTTAAAACCAATACTAGAAGAGGAAAAAGATTATACAAATGCCGAAAAAATGGAACAAGAATTAGAATTGTTCGGCTTTTATCTTTCTAATCATCCTATTTCAGAGATTAGAAATCAATTTTCAACCACAATTCCTTTAAAACAAATAGAAACTTATTTCGATAAAGAAGTAGATGTTATTGTGCTAGTGGAAAGTTATCGTATGATTGAAAGTAAAAATCAAAAGCAAATGGCTTTCTTGTTAGGAAGCGATGAATCTAAAAAAATAGATTGTGTCTTGTTCCCGACAGTTTACGAGCATGCACCAGTAATAAAAAAAGGAGACATTGTGATTATTCGCGGTAAAGTAGAAAGAAGATTTGATAAATATCAAATCATTGTTAGTAGAATCAAAAAGGTAAATATACTACAAAAAAACTAATTTTGTAATTGTTTCATTCTTTTAAAATGAATAAAATAGTGTTAGATGTATGGAGGTGTTGTATGAAAAAAGAGATTTTTGCAAAAGGTTGTTGCTTTAAAAAACTCTTTTTCTTGTTTGTAGTAGGATGTTTGATTGGAAATTATTATGAACAAATTTTAAACTTAGTTACACATTACTATAATGATGGTACTATCTTTTGGGAATATAGAAGAGGGGTCATCTATGGTCCTTTTAGTCCTATCTATGGTGTAGGAATTGTTCTATTTGTTTTTCTATTAACAAGAAAACCCCTTGATAATTGGCTTACCTTTTTATATGGCTCTTTGATTGGTGGAATTTTTGAATATCTAGTTAGTTTTTTTCAAGAAATGTTTGTTGGTACTACTTCTTGGGATTATACAGGGTACTTTTTAAACATCAATGGAAGAACTACTATTCCTTTTATGCTATTTTGGGGATTAGGGGCTTTATTTGCTGTTAAAGTTTTTTATCCATGGTTTTCTGATTTAATCGAAAAAATTCCAGTTAAAACAGGAAATATTATTTTCTATATTTTATTTGTTTTCTTAATTACCGATATGCTTATTTCCTTTAGTGCTTTATTAAGACAAAATTTAAGAAGACATGATATTCCTCCTTATACAGTGATTGGTGAAATTTATGACAAAGTTTACACAGATGAGTTTCTACATCACTATTTTCCAAATATGGAGGCCAAATGATTTGTATTGGTATCATTTTATTTCTTTTTACTTTATTTCTGAAAAAGGCAGTCATTTTAAAAGAAGAAGAAAAAGAACCAACGATTTGTTTTTTAGTGCCTGCAAGAAATGAGTCCAAAGTAATTGAACCTTTATTGTATAGTATTTTGCACCAAACCATTCCTATTATCCCAAATGATATCTATGTGATTGTAGAAGATAAAGAAGATCCGACGGTTTCTATTTGTCAAAAATATGGAATTTCTGTAATAGTAAGGAAAAATTTAGACAAAAGAACAAAAGGATATGCTTTAGATGAAGGATTAAAAAATATCAACAAAAAATATGATTTATACTTTATAATGGACGCTGATAATGTAATGGAAGCTCATTTTGTAGAGGAAATGTTAAAGAGCTATCGAAGTGGTTATGATATCGCAACTGGTTATAGGAATGTGAAAAACGGTAATGATAGTTTAATTTCTGCCGCTAGTGGATTAACATTTTCTTTCCTAAATAATGTATTGAATAAAGGAAAAATAAAAAGAAATTTGCCTGTTACATTATCAGGTACAGGATTTTATATAAAAGGGGATATTTTAAATAAAATGGATGGGTATCCCTTTTGCAGCTTGACAGAGGATTATGAGTTATCTTTGTATAGTGTACTACAACAATATAAAACCACTTATAATGAAAAAGCTATTTTTTATGATGAACAACCCGTTCTTTATAAAAATACAATTAATCAAAGAAAAAGATGGGTAAAAGGGTATTTTGTAAACCGTTTTCATTATTTGCCATTATTAAAAAAAGAATGGAAAAATACACGAGATGTTTCTATTTTGGGAGAATGGATAGGTATAAAGCCTTGCATATTGATTGTACTTGGTATTTTGTTTTGGCTCATTTATTTTATGGCAAAAGGAGATTATTTATTTATATTGTTTTCTATTTTACTTATTTATTTTGCTTTATGTTTTTTAACTTACATTATTTTAAAAATAGATAAGAATATTTCTTTATCAAAAAAAAGAAAAAGACAAATGATATGGTTTCATCCTATCTATTTAGCCAGTTATTTACATGTTGTATTGTTAGTTTTTCTGCATCCAAATGTAAAATGGGATAGAGTGGAACATAATAGGAATCTTAATATCTGATGAAAATTCCGATATCAAATTTTCAATTATAATCATAAATATCTAACATTTACTATAAAAAATATAGTGAAATATTTGAGGTGTATAAGAAAATATCAAATATATAGATATGTTGGTGGAGCTAACTCATACTAATATGCGTCTATTTATCACAAATCAAATTCTATTATTTCTTAAAAAATAAAGAAAAATAATAGTTGACAATCATATAATAAAATGGTATATTAAATACGATTTAATCGATGGATTTACTGAAAGGTAAATCTTTCATTAAGTAAATTATGAAACACCTGGAAGTGTGTAAAGAAAGGAGACTAATATGCCTACAATTAATCAATTAGTTAGAAAGAACAGAACTGATAAGGTTAGAAAAAGTAAATCTCCAGTTTTAGGAATCGGATACAACAGTAGACAAAAGAAAACTACTGACTTAAATTCACCTCAAAAACGTGGAGTATGTACTCGTGTTGGTACAATGACACCTAAAAAACCAAACTCAGCATTAAGAAAATATGCTCGTGTTCGTTTAAGTAATGGATATGAAGTAACTGCTTACATTGGTGGTGAAGGACATAACCTACAAGAACACAGCGTTGTATTAATTCGTGGTGGACGTGTTAAAGACTTAATCGGTGTTAGATATCATGTTGTTCGTGGTACTCTAGATACTGCCGGAGTTGAAAATAGACGTCAAGGCCGTTCTAAATACGGTGCGAAAAAACCTAAAAAAAATAAATAATAAAGGAGGAAAAAACTATGCGTAAAAGACGTGCAGCAAAAAGAGATGTTTTACCAGATGCAATTTATAATTCGAAATTAGTTACAAAATTAATTAATCAAGTTATGATTGATGGTAAAAAAGGAACAGCTGAAAAAATCGTTTATGATGCATTTGACATGATCAAAGAAAAAACTGGTGAAGAAGCAATTGATGTTTTCACAAAAGCAATGGAAAACTTAAAACCAGCTCTTGAAGTTAAATCAAGACGTGTAGGTGGTGCAAATTACCAAGTACCAGTCGAAGTAAAACCAGATCGTGCTCGTGCATTAGCATATAGATGGTTAATTAATGCTTCACGTGCTCGTGGAGGACATTCAATGTCTGAAAACTTAGCAAATGAAATTATTGATGCATCTAATGGTACTGGTGCAGCTGTTAAAAAACGTGAAGATACACATAAAATGGCAGAAGCTAACAAAGCATTTGCTCATTATAGATGGTAATAAAGAAAGGAATTATTTATGGCTCGTGAATATAGTTTACAAAATACTCGTAACTTTGGAATAATGGCCCATATCGATGCGGGTAAAACTACAATGACAGAACGTATCTTATTCCATACTCATAAAATCCATAAAATTGGAGAAACGCACGATGGTGCAGCTCAAATGGACTGGATGGAACAAGAACAAGAAAGAGGAATTACAATCACGTCTGCCGCTACAACAGCTTACTGGAAAGGTCATAGATTAAATATTATTGATACACCAGGACACGTAGACTTTACAGTAGAAGTTTCACGTTCACTTCGTGTATTAGATGGTGCAGTAGCGCTTCTAGATTCTAACGCTGGAGTTGAACCACAAACAGAAACTGTATGGAGACAAGCAGATGAATTTAAAGTACCTCGTATTATTTTCTGTAATAAAATGGATAAATTAGGTGCAAGCTTCGAAATGTCTTTAAAATCAATTGATGAAAGACTTGGTGTTTGTGCAAAACCTATTGAATGGCCAATTGGTTCAGAAAATGAATTTGATGGTATTGTTGATTTAGTAACAATGAAAGCTTACCATTATGATGGTGCTCAAGAAGAAAATCCAACAGAAATTGAAATTCCTGCTGAATTAAAATCAATTGTAGAAGAGAAACGTAATGATTTAGTAGAAACAGTAGTTGAATTTGATGATGCTTTAATGGAAAAATACCTTGAAGGACATGAAATTACTGTAGAAGAAATTAAATTTGCTATCAGAAAAGGTGTTTTAAATGTAGAATTCTTCCCAGTTATGTGTGGAACTGCATTAGGAAACAAAGGTACAAAATTATTATTGGATGCTGTTGTTGATTATTTACCAGCACCTACTGATATTGAATCTATTAAAGGTGTAGATTTAGATGGAAATGAAATTGTTAGACACCCATCTGATTCAGAACCATTTAGTGCTTTAGCATTTAAAGTTATGACAGATCCATTCGTTGGTAGATTAACATTCTTCAGAGTTTACTCTGGACATATTACAAGTGGTTCTTATGTTATGAATGCTACAAAAGGTAAGAAAGAAAGATTAGGACGTATTCTACAAATGCATGCAAATAACAGAACTGAAATATCAGAAGTATTTACAGGTGATATAGCAGCAGCTGTAGGATTCAAAGATACAACAACAGGAGATACTCTATGTGATGAAAAGAAACAATGTATTCTTGAATCAATGGAATTCCCAGAACCTGTTATTGAATTAACAGTAGAACCAAAATCAAAAGCTGACCAAGACAAAATGGGAATTGCTTTACAAAAATTAGCAGAAGAAGATCCAACTTTCAGAGCTAGTACAAATCATGAAACTGGTCAAACTATTATTGCTGGTATGGGTGAACTTCATCTTGATATCATCGTTGATAGAATGAGAAGAGAATTTGGAGTAGAAGCAAACGTTGGTCAACCACAAGTTTCATATCGTGAAACATTAACACAAACAGCTGAATGTGAAGGTAAATATATTAAACAATCAG
>OIZF01000396.1_pt1 | contig 30267 bp, 26 predicted proteins | sample 1588471 | NCBI WGS metagenome assembly OIZF01 (sample SAMN03283279) | human gut metagenome | biome: human-associated habitat; material: feces | host: Homo sapiens | place: Peru | collected 2012
ACCCATTCTATTCATTCTAGTATATGGTCGCGGGCGGGGCATGCCCCGCCCCTACAGTCTCCCCTTGGCCCCCTCCTGCGAGGGGGCTTTTTGTTATGGCATTCAATAGTCTATACAATTTTTGTCGGCTTGCCGCAAAAGCGAAAAAAACCTTTTTTTCTTTAGACATTTATGCTATGATAGATTAAAATATAGTTGCCAAAAGTGTGGTGTGCGATGATGACCTACGAAGAATTTGATAAGCGCTGCGACGAACTGGAAAACGCCCCACTGCCGGAGCGCAAGACCTTCTTTGCCGATGTACTGGCCGGGGAGACCGAAAAGACCGATGTGCGGATGATGGCGTTCTTCCGCTATGCGCTGCTCTTTTACCGCGAGGGCGACTTCCGCACCGCGCGGGAAATTCTGGAGCCGTTCATCATCGACTACAAAAGCTACCGGTACCGCCCGGAGATCATCGCCTGCTTCAACCTCGTCGGCGTGGTGGCCTACTATGTACAGGAGTACGCACTGTCCCGCTTCTACATTTATGAGGGGCTTAAAATTGCGCGGGAACACAACGAGGTCAGCCGCTACGCCTATGAGTACAACAACCTTGCCGTGACCTATCTGGCCCAGCAGGACTACGAGAAGGCGCTTGAGGTCATCCGCGAGGCAGAGAAAAACATGCCCGTCTCCGATGAGGTGATGCACGCCTACATCTACCGCAATCTGGCGGAGATCTGCTGCCATCTGGACCGGCTGGACGAGGCAAAGGATGCCCTTGCCAAATGCGTGGCCTACCGGGGCCGGGAGGTCCTGCCCGAGGAAGTGCGGATCGTGAACACGCTGCTGACCTATAAGTCGGGCGACACCGCCGGGTACAAACGCTGCTGCGCCGAGCTTCGGGAGCACCTGCCCCAGCTGCACGCGGAGGAGTTCCTGGCCTCCTGCAAGGTGCTGTTCGACTGCGGCATGGATGCCGGGGACAATGCGCAGGTCGAGTGGGTGCTGGACGCCATGGACGCCTACCTGCGCCGCGACCCCAAGGAGGCCCAGGTCGGTCTGCGGGCCGAGACCTGCCGCTATGAATACGCCAAAGCCAACGGCAACACCGCCCTGATGCTGGCCGCGCTGGAAAAGAAGGAGACCTACTACGCGATGGTGCTGGCCCGCAAGGAGGAGGTCCATGTCCGGGATGTGGGCCGCTACCTGCGCATCGGCCAGCGGCTGCATAATGCGCTGGAGAGCGAGGCCAGCGCCAACCGCACCAAGACGCGCTTTTTGGCCAACATGTCCCACGACATCCGCACGCCCATCAACGGCATACTGGGCATGCTGGAGGTCATCCGCGACTGCCGCAGCGACGAGGCGCGGGTCGATGACTGCCTGGGCAAGATCGATATTTCGGCTAAGCACCTGCTCTCCCTCGTCAACGACGTGCTGGACATGAGCAAGATCGAGAGCAACAGCTTTGTGGTGGACGCAAAGCCCTTCAACCTCGCCCGGACCCTTGTTGAGGTCGATGACATCGTCCGCATTCAGGCGGAGCAGAGCGGGCTGCAGATGTACACGGACCACGACGATGTGCACGACGCCGACCTGCTGGGCAGTGCGCTCTACCTGAAAAAGATCCTTGTGAACCTGTACAGCAACGCCATCAAGTACAACAAGCCCGGAGGGTCTATCACCACCCGCCTGCGGGAGGTGAGCCGCACCGCCGACACCGCGACCTATGCGTTCACGATCCGGGATACCGGCATCGGCATGACGCAGGACTTTATTGACAACCACCTGTTTGAGGCGTTCAGCCAGGAGGACAACGCCGCACGCTCCCAGTACGGCGGCACCGGGCTGGGCATGTCCATCGTGAACCAGCTGGTGCAGAAGATGAACGGCACGATCACCGTCGAGAGCACGGTGGGGGAGGGCAGCTGCTTTACCGTCACGCTGCCGTTTGCCATCGACCACGACCCGCCCGCCGCCGGGCCGGAGAAGGAAGCCTCCGCCGACCTGCACGGCAAGCGCCTGCTGGTGGTCGAGGATAACGAGCTGAACATGGAGATCGTCGAGTTCATGCTGAAAAGCGCCGGGGCCGAGGTCGTCAAGGCGTTTGACGGCGAGAGCGCCGTACACGCCTTTGCCGCCGACCCGGCGGGCTACGATGCGATCCTGATGGACCTGATGATGCCGGTCATGGACGGCTACGCCGCGGCCAAAGCCATCCGCGCCAGCGGGCAGACCCGTGCCGGGACTGTGCCCATCATCGCCATGAGCGCCAACGCCTACGCCGAGGACGTGAAGAAATGCCTGGATTCCGGCATGAACGCCCACATCAGCAAGCCGCTGTTCAAGGATGTCATGCTGCGCACGATTGCGCGGTTTGTGTAAATCTGCCGGGGCCAAGGCGTGGAGCGGGCGCACAGGGAAGGGCCTGCCGACGGAATAAGCCCCGCGTATAACCGCCTCCGTGCCTGCACATACTGTGCGCACGGAGGTGTTTTTATGAGCTATCTTGATTGTGCCCAGTATGACTGCTGCCATAACAAGGCGGGCTGCTGCTGCCTGGACGGCATCAACGTCCGCCATACCGGCCCCGGGGACGCTGTCTGCGGCAGCTACCGCAACAGCGGGGGCTGCGGCAACGTCGCTACCGACAACCAGCCGGCCTCGCCCGAGACCGAGATCCACTGCGACGACAGGGGCTGCCGCCATCTTGAGGGGCACTGCTGCTGCGCCGACCACGTCAGCATTGACGAGTGCAGCTGCGGCCCCGAATGCGCCACCCGCGCCCCGCGGGAGACCGCCGAATAATTTTATCCCGGAACGGATGCCGTTTTCGCAAAGCGGCATCCCTTTTTTATTGCTAAATCATCCGCTTTGTTGTATAATAAGACGATATAGTAGGTCTTGTCCGCCCTTTTGCGGGAAAACGTGGTGCACATGCGGGTCGTCGGGGACGCCGACCCCTACAACGCCGCAAATTTTTGAGCGGTGCGCAGCCTCGTGGGCCGCATTCCCGGCGAACTGACGCCTACAACGCCGCAAATTTTTGAGCGGTGCGCAGCGCCGCGGTCCACCACATTTATTATTTATTATTTTTTATTTATTATTTAAACGAGGTGTCACTCCATGTCCGAAACTCCTGTTACCGTGCCGTTTGTCTCCTTCCGCCCGATGGAGCGGGAGCTGGATGCCGACCTGCGCGGCGCGTTCGCCCGCGTGCTGGACAACAGCTGGTACATCGGCGGCAGAGAGGACGCCGCCTTTGAAAAGGCCTTTGCCGATTACTGCGGCGTCAGGCACTGCGTTGGCTGCGGCAACGGGCTGGACGCGCTGGTGCTCATTTTAAAGGCCATGGGCATCGGCCCCGGGGACGAGGTCATTGCCCCGTCCAACACCTTTATCGCCACGGTGCTGGCCATCAGCTACGCGGGCGCAGCGCCCGTGCTGGTCGAGCCGACGCTGGAAAGCTACAACATCGACCCCGCCCGCATCGAGGCCGCCGTGACCCCGCGCACGAAGGCCATCATGGCCGTGCACCTCTACGGTCAGTGCGCCCCGATGGACGAGATCAACGCCATTGCCCACGCCCACGGCCTCAAGGTCATCGAGGACGCCGCCCAGGCCCACGGCGCGACCTACAGGGGACGCCGCGCGGGCAGTCTGGGGGATGCCGCCGGGTTCAGCTTCTACCCGGGCAAGAACCTGGGTGCGCTGGGCGACGCGGGCTGCGTGACGACGAACGACGACGCGCTGGCCGAGCGCATCCGCGCGCTGGGCAACTACGGCAGCGACTACAAATACCACCATATCTACAAGGGTCAGAACTCCCGCCTGGACGAGCTGCAGGCCGCGTTCCTGGCTGCCAAGCTGCCGCACCTCGACGCCATGAACGCCGAGCGCCGCCGCATTGCCGCGCGGTATCTTACGGAAATGCACAACCCGGCGGTCACGCTGCCCGCCGAGCTGCCCGGCTGCACCCACGTCTGGCATATCTTCGCCGTGCGCTGCGCTGCCCGCGACGCGCTGGAAAAGCATCTGAACGCCCGCGGCATCGGCACGAACAAGCACTACCCGACACCCATCCACCTGCAGGGCGCTTACGCCGAGCTTGGCCTTGGCAGGGGGGCGCTGCCGCTGGCGGAGGAAATTTCCGCCACCGAGCTGAGCCTGCCGATGTTCTACGGCATGACCGACGCGCAGGTGCAGGCCGTTATCGACGCCGTGAACGAGTTTGAGGGGTGAACCATGCCGAAGGTCGGTATCGTAATTTCCAATTATAACGGCTGGCAGGACACGCTCGTCTGTCTGGACAGTCTGCAAAAGCAGACGTTCACGGACTTTGAAGTGATCCTGATTGACGATGCGTCGCCCAATGACTCCGTTGCGCAGCTGCAAAATAAGCTGCCGCCGAACACGGTGTTCCTGCCGCAAGAGCGCAACGTCGGCTTTGCCGCAGCCAACAACATCGGTATGCGCCGCGCGCTGGACGACGGCTGCGACTTTGCGCTGCTGCTGAACAACGACACGTCGGTCCGCCCGGATTTCCTCGAAAAGCTGCTGGCCGAGACCCCCGCGGGGGCGGTCAGCTGCCCGAAGATGCTGTTTATGGACCCGCCCGACGAGATCTGGTTTGCGGGCGGTGAGCTGGACCCCAAAACCGGCAAGGTCAAGCACCTGGGCGGCCACAAAAAGGACGGCCCCGAATTTGCCGAAAAAAAGCAGGTCAGCTTTATCACGTTCTGCTGCGTGCTGCTGCCGCGGGCTGTGATCGAGAAGGTCGGCTATCTCGATGAGACGCTGTTTATGTACTGCGAGGACGTGGACTACTGCATTCGTCTGGCGCAGGCCGGCGTGCCGATGTGGTTCTTGCCCGATGCCGTCATCCACCACAAGGCGGGCGGCAGCGCGGGCGGGATGCTGTCGGTCTACTACATCACCCGCAACACGCTGTACCTGACCTGCAAGGGCAAAAGCGCGGCCTATGCAAAGCTGAAAACGATTCTCCCCCTCCTCACCGGCGCGGCGCGCTACGCCCTGACAAAGCTGCTGGGCCGCAAAAAAGGCCGCAGCTACGGCGCGTTCCGAGGTGCCGTGGATTTCTGGAACGGGAAAATGGGGCGGATGGAGGGGTAACCCCCTTGGCTGCCTTCCCTGCTGGGGGAGGCAAGAAATCTGACGTAAAGGAGACATCCCCATGGATCTTTCCATCCTCTTGGTCCAGTATCGCCCCGACGAGGGCGAGCTGCGGCGGACGCTGGCGTCGCTGCTGCGGCAGAGCTGCCGCGATTTTGAGCTGGTCGTGGCGGATGACGGCTCCGATGAGGACTTCTTCCCGCTGACGCGCAAAATTCTTGCAGAAAACGGCTTTACCGGCGCAAAGTTCGCCAAGCTCACCCCCAACGGCGGCACGGTCAAAAACGTTTTGAACGGCGCAAAGCAGGCAGCCGGAAAATGGGTGTTCACCGTCTCGCCGGGGGACTATCTCTACGACGCCGACACGGTGGCGTGGCTGCTGGAAGTCTTGCGCCGCGATGCCCCGCGGGTCGCCTTTGGCCGCCTGGCCTGCTATGCAGACCGGAACGGCGCACCGATCCGGCGCCCGGGCGATGCGCCGTTTGACCGCACGCCCTACCGCCCCGGCGCGTATGACGCCAGGACCGCCAAACGCAATATGCTGCTCTATGATGACGGCATCAGCGGCGCGGGGCTGGTGTATGAGCGGGAATTGCTCGTGCAAGCGCTGGAAAAGATGGCGGGCCGCGTCCTGCTGGCCGAGGATTTCGCCGCGCGGCTCTTTGCTGTGGAAAACATCCCGATAGTCGGCTATGACCGCTGCATTGTGTGGTATGAGGTCGGCACCGGCGTTTCCACCAACGAGGGCGCACGCGCCCGGATGCTGCGTGACTGGCGTGCCATGGTAGAACTGCTGCGGGAGCTGTACCCCAAAGACCGCACCGTGCGGCTGGCGTATGAATATTACTTCAATGACCGGCACAAATCGCGGCTCGTCCGCGGGCTGGTCGGGCGGCTCATCGTGCCGCAGAACGCCCCCTTCAAAAAAGCCCAGCACGCCTGGCAGCCCCCGGTGAACGGGGACACGGCGGAGCTGCACCAAATTTATGAGCTGGCAGAAAGGCAACCACTATGATCATCCAGACCATCAGCATCAAAAGCGTGACGGCGCAGGGGATGGGCACCCTCTCGGTCTTTGAGGGCAGCCATGATGTGCCCTTTGACATCAAGCGCATTTACTATATCCACGGCGCGCCCAAGGGCACCCACCGCGGCGGCCACGCCCACAAGGCACTGCGGCAGGTGCTGTGGTGCCCCTACGGCAGCATCCGCATCCGGCTGGACAATGGCCGCGAGAAGGCTGATGTCCTGCTGGACAGCCCCGACAAGGGCCTGATCGTCGAGCACTATATGTGGCGCGAGATGATCTGGGAGAAAAAGGACTCCGTGCTCTGCGTCGCGGCGGATTCCTACTACGATGAATCGGATTATATCCGTGACTACGATGAATTTCTGGAAGCTGTCAAGGGAAAGGATCTGGACTGATGCAGTGGACGGTACGCCCCTACACCCCGGCGGATGAAGCCGAGTGGGACCGCTTTGTCATGCACGAAAGCGGCAACGGCACGTTTTTGCAGACCCGCAACTTTTTGAACTACCACCCCGCGGGCCGGTTCGAGGACGCCTCGCTCATGGTCTATAACGAGCACGGCGGCCTCGGCGCAGTGGTGCCCGCGGCACTGCGGCTGGACGGTGCAACGAGAATTTTCCGCTCCCACCCGGGCAGCACGTTTGGCGGGCCGGTGCTGCGCAGCACCTACAACTCCGCGGCTAAGTCCATCGGGATTTTGCAGGCGGTGGAGGATTATATTGCCACGCGCTACGACGCGGCGGATTTCCGCCCGACGCCCGATCTGTTCAACGGCGTCGAGAACGTCGCGCTGCAATACGCCTTCACCTATCTGGGCTACACTCAGCAGACCGAGCTGAGCACCTGGGTGCCGGTGGCGGGCCGCACGCCGGAAACGCTGCTGGCGTCCTTCCGCCAGAACAAAAAGCAGGATGTGAAAAAGGCGCTCAAGCAGGATTTAACGTTCCGCAAGCTGGAAACACGGGCGGAGATCGACGCCTTCCACGCGCTGCTTCGGCAGAACCTACAAAAATTCGGCGTTGAGCCTGTGCATACCGCCGATGAACTCTGGGAGTTCAAGACCAGCCGTCTGCCCGACATTGCCGGGTTTTACGGCGTGTTTGCGGACGAGCAGATGGTCGCGGGCGGCATGACCTTCTACTTTGCCCAGGCCAACGTGCTGCACACCCAGTATCTGGCGGCGGATTTGTCCATCCGCAGTTACAGCCCGGCCGCGTATCTCTATTACCGGATGCTCTGCCTGGCCGCCGGGATGGGCTGCAACGCCCTGTCCTGGGGCATCTCGACGGAGGAACGCGGCAAGGTGCTGAACTTCGGCCTTGTGGAGAGCAAGGAAGGGTACGCGAGCTGCCATGCCGTGAACCTCGGCTTTACAAAAACCTTTAACAAGAAGGAAACAAACGATGCAACGTGAGTTTGGCGGCTACCTGCCGCTGGAGCTGCCCCATGGGCAGGAGCTGTACACCGGCGCGGGCGTGCTGCGGCTGAATTGTGGCCGCAATGCGATTGTGGCTGCCCTGCGCGACGCGGGCGCAAAAAAGGTGTATCTGCCCTATTACAACTGCAACACGGTTTATGACGCCGTGACCCGCGCGGGCTTTGCGGTGGAGCGCTATCCGTTGGACGCGCACCGTCTGCCTGTCTGCCCCGCGCTGGGCGACGGCGAGTGGCTGCTGTATGTCAACTACTTCGGCATTGCGTCGGACGACCTGCTGGCCGAGGTCAAGCGCCGCTGGCCGCGGGTGATTTTTGACAACACCCAGGCGTTTTTTTCAGCGCCCCGTATGGATGCCGACAGCTACAACGTCTATTCCTGCCGCAAGTTCGTCGGCGTGCCGGACGGCGCGTACCTTGTACACACGGGACTGACCGACGGGATTTACCCGGCGGACACCAGCTGGCAGCACGCGGCGTTTTTGTTCCGCTGCATCGATGAAAGCGTGAACAGCGCCTACGGCGACAGCCTCGACAACGAGAGCCGCTTTGACGGCGAGATCCGCGGCATGTCGCCCTCGACCCGGCGCATCCTCGCGTCCGTCGAGTACGACGCCCTGCGCCTGCGCCGCCGCGCCAACTACGAGGCGCTGCACGCTGCGCTGGCCCCGCACAATGCGCTGGACTGCCCGTCCGGCGCTGATGCGATGATCTATCCGTTTTTGTGCCGGGTTGACGGCCTGCGCGGACGGCTGATAAAAAATAAAGTCTACGTCAGCCAGTGGTGGAAGTACCTGCTGGAGCTGCTGCCTGCCGACTCCGTCGAGGCCGACTACAGCCGGTACCTGCTGCCGCTGCCCATCGACCAGCGCTACACGCCCGACGATATGCGCGCACTGGCGGCGCTGGTGCTGCAGCTGAAAGAGGAAGGGGAACCCGCATGACACAGCAGCCCAAGGTCAGTGTGCTGATCTCGTTTTACAATCTGGCCCCCTTCGTGGACCAGACGATGGAAAGCGTGCTGGCGCAGAAAACCGACTTCCCCGTGGAAATCCTCTGCGCGGACGACGGCTCCGACGACGGCACGATTGAAAAGCTGCGCGGCTGGGAGGCAGCGCACCCCGACACCGTCCGCGTCTTTGTCATGGACCGCGTGCCGGGCAAAAAATATGAGGGCAACGAGCGCATCCAGCGGATGAATGCCATCCGCGGGCGGCTTTTTTACGAGGCCAAAGGCAGCTATGTCTGCTATCTGGACGGCGACGATTTTTACACCGATGACCGCAAGCTGCAAAAGCAGGCGGACATTTTGGACGCCGACACAGGCCACAAATACGTGGCCTGTGGGCACAACGGCTGCTACTACTGGCAGAGCACCGGCGAGACGAAGCCGATTGAAAAGCCCATCCGGGAATGTGCGCTGACGGCGAAGGAGTATTGGAGCTTTTTTTACATCCACACCAACGCCATGATGTTCCGCAACATCGGTCTGCAGGGCATTGACCCGTACACGAGCGGCATTCAAATCATTGATAACCTGCTGACCTACCAGTTTCTGCCCTACGGCGGGGTGTACTATATCCCGGACTGCATGTTCAACTACCGCCAGACGGAGGACAGCACCTTCCACCGCCGCAGCGTCTACCAGAATTATATCCTGAACGCCTTGATGCTCTACCAGCAAAAGACGGTGCTGCGCGGTTTATTCGGCGCGGGGCTGGTACGCACCCTGTTTGAGTACACCCAGCTGTATGAGAACCGCCGCGACCCGAAGCTGACCGCGGAAGGGCAGACCTATCTCGAAAATATTGACCGCTATGGCGCGGGCCGCCTGCGCCGTCTTGTGAACTATAATAAGGAAAGCGCCCCGGTGCGCCTGTGGTGTGAGCTGGAAAATAGATTCTGGTTCTTTATGACGAAGGTGTTCCGCCACTATATCTGGAAGCCCAAGGTGCGGGCCCTGCTGGAAGAGGCACGTATCAAAACCGAAAAAGGGGAGTGCTGAATCATGGAAGAAATGAACGAACTGACCGCCGAAGAACGGGCCCGCATTTTACAGCATGAGCTGGAGGCCGTCTACGGCTCGTCGTCGTACAAGATTGGCCGCGCCGTGACCTGGCTGCCCCGCCATGCGAAAAAGGCGCTGGCATACCTTGCCCACAACGGCCCGGCCATCAGCGCCAAATATCTGTATACCTACGCGAAATATCACAAGGTCGCCAACAAGGAATACGCCTACTGGGCCTGCCTGCAAAAAAAGGACTACCCCGAGGCGCTGAAAAAATGGTTCCTGGAGATGAACTATACCCATCAGCCGCTCGATTTGGAGCACCCCAAGACCTTCAGCGAAAAGACGCAGTGGCTCAAGCTCAACGGTGGGTTGGAGGACGTCTACCCGCTGGTGGACAAGTACACGGTCCGCGACTGGGTCAGAGAGAAGGTCGGTGAGAAGTACCTGATCCCGCTGCTGGGCGTCTGGGATAAGTTCGACGACATCGACTTTGACCAGCTGCCCGACAAGTTCATGCTGAAAACGAACCATGGCGCGGGCTGGAACATTGCCGTCATGGATAAGTCCAAGTTCGATAAGACTGCGGCCAAGCGCGATATGGATACCTGGATGCAGCTGAACTACTGCTACCTGATGGGCGGCCTGGACACCCAGTATATCCACATCAAGCCGCGTATCATCGCAGAAAAGTTCATCGAGAACGACGGCGGCGACCTCTACGATTACAAAATTTTCTGCTTTGACGGCGTGCCGAAAATCATCCTGCACATTGAGGAGCGCTACACAGACAAGGACGAGCGGATGTTCTTCTATGACACCGACTGGAACCTGCTGCCCTTCAACATCAACGTGCCGCTGGAAAAGGATGTCCACCTGCCGCGCCCCGAAAATCTCGAGGAAATGCTGGACGTCGCCCGCACGCTGAGTCAGGGCTATCCCTGCGTGCGCGTTGACCTCTACTCTCTCAATGACGGCAGCGTCAAGTTTGGCGAGATGACCTTCACCACCGAGAGCGGCATCTCCCGCTGGCACCCCGAGAGCGCCAACGAGTACATGGGCAGCCTCATTCACCTGCCCGGCGTCGACGACTAAGGAGACACCATGCCGAAAGTCAGTATCCTCGTACCCGTCTACAAGGCGGAAAAAACGCTGGACGCCTGCGTCGAGAGCATCCTCGCGCAGACGTTCCCGGACTTTGAGCTGCTGCTCATCGACGACGAAAGCCCGGACCGCTGCCCGGAAATGTGCGATGCCTGGGCCAAAAAGGACCCGCGCATCCGCGCCTTGCACCCGGCCAAGGCCGGGCCCGGCCCGTCCGGCGCGCGCAACGCCGGGGTGCAGGCCGCCGCGGCCCCCTGGCTGACGATGGTGGACAGCGACGACACGATAGCGCCCGACCTTGTGGAAAAGCTGCTGGCGGGCGCGGAGACCACCGGCGCAGAGCTGGTGATCTGCAACGGCTGTCCCGTGACCGAGGACGGCGCACGGCACCCGCTGCCCGCCGACGAGCAGTTCACGAAGGACACGCTGCTGGACGTAGATGCGTTCTGGGACGCCTTCCATACGCCGTGGATCAACCAGTTCACCGGCACGGCCCACCGCCTCTACGCCGCAAGGCTTTTTGACGGCGTGCGCTACCCCGTGGGCCTGCTGCACGAGGATTACTACGTGCTGCCGGATTTAATTGCACATTGCAGCGCTGTTTACTGCATGGCCTTTACGGGTTATTATGTGCTGCGCCACGCGGGCAGCATCACCGACGGTGCGCGCCATGAGGTGCGCCTGGCCATGACGAAAGGCGACATCCACCGCGCCGAATACTTTTTGCGCAACGGCTGGTATGACCGCGCCGAGGGTGCGCTGACCGATGCCGCGCTGTTTTTACACGACAACAAGCGCGCCTACGATTTGACCAAGCCCGGCCACCGCGCGGAATTTGCCGAGACAAAACGTGAGCTTTGCCGCGTGTACGATGCGCTGGCCGCCCGAAAGGGGAGCGCGTCGATGAAGGTGCGGGCCGCCGCACTGAGGGTGGGGCTGGGTGTGTTTGCCATGTATGTGAGAGCGCGGGGGTGACGGCGGGACCCTTCCGGCCATCGCTGCGCTCGGCCACCTCCCCTGAAAGGGGAGGCTTTCCTCGCGGGCGAAGCCCGCGCAAAAAGGCTCCCCTTTCAGGGGAGCTGGCCGCGAAGCAGGCCTGAAGGGTCCAGCCCGTCCCCGCCGCCCGAAACCTTCCCCATCACAAAAGGAGCCCCTCATGCCCACCGTCACCGTTATCATCCCGGTTTATAAGGTCGAGCGCTACCTCGACGCCTGTGTGGAGAGCGTTGTGCGGCAGAGCTATGCCGATTTGGAGATACTCCTCGTCGATGACGGCAGCCCGGACCGCTGCCCGGCGCTCTGCGATGCCTGGGCCGCAAAAGACCCGCGCGTCAAGGTCATCCACCGGGAGAACGGCGGCCTGTCCGCCGCGCGCAACTCGGGCATCGACGCTGCCGCGGGCGACTTTCTGCTGTTCGTTGACAGCGACGACCTTTTGGAGCCCGACGCCATCCGCCGCGCGGTGGACGCCCAACGGCAGCAGGACGCCGATCTGGTCATCTTCAACCTGACCTACGTCGATGAAGCGAACCGCCCGCTGCCGCAGCCGGATTTCAGCGGCTTTACGGATGAGATCCTCGACGAGGACGGCGTCTGGCAGCGCTGCTTTGCCCTGGCGGAAACAAGGATTTACTACGTTGTGGCGTGGAATAAGCTCTACCGCCGCAGCCTGTTCCAACACCTGCGCTATGCCCCGGGCAAACGGTATGAGGATCAGTTCCTGCTGCCCCACCTGCTGGCACAGTGCAAAACCATTGCCTGCCTGGCTGCGCCCGGCTACCGCTACGTGCAGCGCAGCGGCAGCATCATGGCGCAGGGGTCAAGCCGCACCTATCTGGACCGGCCCGAGTACCTGCTGGACTGGTGCGCCTACTTTACCCAAAAGGGCGACGCCCTGCGGGCCGAGGGGCTGCTGAACGACGCCATACAGAACCTTGCCGAAAAGCAGTGCTTTGATCTGTCCACACCCGCCCAACAGGCCCGCTACCGCGCCGCCTGCCGCGCCTGTGCCGACAGCTATACCGTGCTGGCCGCGGCCACGGGGCAGCGCTCGATGCACCTGCGCGCCGCGCTGCTGCGCATCGGTCTGCCCGCCTACCAAGCCTTTTTGAAACACAAAACCTAAGGAGTTCCACGCATGGAAAAAACGCAACTGCAAAACTACCATGTCCACTACGGCCCGGCGCAGGGCTGGAGCCGTGTTGACCTGCGCGAGCTGTGGCGCTACAAGGACCTGATCTGGCTCTTTGTCAAGCGCGATTTCAACGTCATGTACAAGCAGACGGTGCTGGGCCCGGCGTGGATCTTGATTAACCCGCTCATGTCCACGGCCATGTACTGCGTCATGTTCGGCACGATCGCCCAGCTGTCCACCGACGGTGTGCCGCAGATCCTGTTCTATCTGGCCGGCACGGCACTGTGGGGCTTCTTCTCGTCCTGCATCAACAAGGTGTCGGGCACGTTCACGACGAACTCCAACATCTTCAGCAAGGTGTATTTCCCACGGCTGGCCATGCCGATTTCGACGGTGATCTCCGGCCTTATCAACTTTCTTGTGCAGTTTGCACTATTTTTCATCCTGCTGCTTGTCTACCTTGCCAAAGGCGAGGTCAGCCCGCACTGGGGCATGCTGCTGCTGTGCGTGCCGCTGGTGCTGCAGGTCGGTCTGCTGGGCCTTGGCTGCGGCATCATCGTGTCCAGCCTGACGACCCGCTACCGCGACCTGATGGTCGTTGTGACCTTCGGCGTCCAGCTGTGGATGTACGGCTCGCCCGTCGTCTACCCGCTGTCGATGATCACCCACCCCGTCCTGCGCGCCGTCATGGTCATCAACCCGATGACTGCGCCGATGGAGAGCTTCCGCTATATCTTCTTCGGCACCGGGCAAGTCACGGGCATCATGTGGGCGTCGTCGCTGGTCTGGACCGTCGTGCTGCTGGCACTGGGTCTGTCGCTTTTCAGCAAGGTCGAAAAGACCTTCGTCGATACGGTGTAAGGGGGCGCGAATATGAGTGAAAATTCGTTGATGATCCGCGTCGAGAACGTGAAAAAGCAGTACCGCTTAGGGCAGATCGGCGGCGGCACGCTGCGCGGCGACCTGCAAAGCTGGTGGGCCCGCAAGCGCGGCAAGGAGGACCCGAACACCCTCATTGGTACCGACCAGCGCCTGATCGGCACGACGTTTATGGCGCTGAACGGTGTCAGCTTCACGGTCAACAAGGGCGAGGCCGTCGGCATCATCGGCTCCAACGGCGCGGGCAAGTCCACGCTGTTAAAGCTGCTGACCCACGTCACAGCCCCCACCTCCGGCGATATTGACCTGTATGGCCGCGTCGCCTCGATGCTCGAGGTCGGCACCGGCTTCCACCCCGAGATGACGGGCCGGGAAAACGTCTACCTGAACGGCGCGATTTTAGGTATGACCCGCGCCGAAATTGACGCCAAGATGGCGGAAATTATTGAGTTCTCCGAGGTCGGCGACTTCATCGATACGCCGGTCAAGCGCTATTCCAGCGGCATGTTCGTGAAATTGGCGTTCTCCGTGGCCGCCCATCTGGACAGCGAGATCATGATCATGGACGAGGTCCTCGCCGTCGGTGACATGAAGTTCCAGAAAAAGTGCCTGACCAAGATGCGCCAGGCCGCCCGGCGTGACGGCAAGACCGTGCTCTACGTCAGCCACAACATGGCGACGATCCGCGACCTGTGTGACCGCTGCATCGTGCTGGACAAGGGCAAGGTCATCTTCGACGGCGACGTGGATGAGGGCATCGCGCTGTACCTGTCCACCAAGTCGCAGGAGGCATCCTTCATCGACTACTCGGGCGTCAAGCGCGACAACTGGTTCAAGCGCGACAACATCCGTTTGCAGTCTGTTGAGCTGCTCGACGCCGACAACGAGGTGCTCGAGCGCCGCAAACCGGTCACGGTGCGCTACCGCGTCCATGTCAACGAGGCTGTCACGGACGTGGGTCTGCGGCTGGAAATGCGCGACGAGGTCGGCAACCCGCTGGGCGCGACCTGCGTCTACGGACTGGATCTGCAGCCCGGCTATACGACGTTCACGGCGCGGTATGATTTGAGCGTACTGGCCCCCGGCAAGTACGGCAGCTATTTCACCGTCATCACCCAGGGCGAGGGCGGTGCGCATACGGTGGAGGACTGGGTCCCCGGCATGATGTTCCGCATGGTGGACACCCTGACCGAGGGCGAGACCGAGTGGAACACCACCGCGTGGGGCCCCATCGAGCTGCCCACCGCCGCCGTGGTGGAGGTGCAGCATGACTAAGGTCGCGGCGCTCTACATCGCCACCGGGAAATACACGGTGTTCTGGCCGGAATTTTACGAGAGCGCCGAGAAATACCTGCTCAAGGACTGCGAGGTCCACTACTTCGTCTTTACCGACGCTGCTACCCTGCCTGGGGACGACAACCCCCGCGTGCATATCTGTGCGCAGGAGGCCTACGCCTGGCCGTTTGCCACGCTGCGCCGGTTTGAGATATTTTTGAAGCAGGAGCAGGCGCTGAAAGCGTTTGACTACATCTTTTTCTTCAATGCCAACGCCGAGTTCATGCAGCCCGTCACGCGGGAGATGCTGTTGCCACGCGCCGAAAAGGGCGAGCACCTGCTGGTCGTGCAGCACCCGTCGTTCTACGCCAAGCCGAACTATGAGTTCACCTATGACCGCAACCCCCGCAGCACGGCCTGCATCCCCTACGGGCTGGGCCGGTACTACGTCTGCGGCGGCGTCAACGGCGGCGAGGCGGCGGCGTTCTTGCAGCTCTGCCGCACGCTGGATGCGCGCATCCGCCGCGACCTGCAGCGCAACGTCATTGCGCTCTGGCACGATGAATCCCAGATCAACCGGTATATCCTGTTCCGCAAGGACTTCCGCGTGCTGACCCCGGCGTTCTGCTACCCCGAGGGCTGGGACCACCTGCCGTTCCCCTGCATCATCCGCATCCGCAGCAAGGCGCGGTATATCGACATTCCGGCGCTGCGCAAGGACGCGCCGGAGACGAAGCTCTCCCCGGCGGTGGCGCGGTGGAACCACTTTGCCATGCGCGCCGCGCGGTGGACGCAGAACCATATTTTCAAAAAAGGAAGCTGACCGATGACCGATACAAGCTGGCAAAGCCGCGTGACCCTGCTGGTCAACAGCTGCGACGCCTACGCCGATTTGTGGCAGCCGTTCTTTACGCTGCTCAAGCGCTATTTTGTGCCGCTGCCCGCGGAGATTCTGCTGAACACCGAGACGAAGGACTTTGCCTTTGACGGGCTGAACCTTCGCTGTGTGCACAGCGCCGCGCCGACCTACGGCGAGCGGATGACCGACGCCCTGCGCGAGGTGAAAACCGAGTACACGCTGCTGCTGCTGGATGACTTTTTCCTGCGGCGGCCCGTGGATATTGCGCGGCTGGCGGACATCGTCCGCTGGATGGACGCGGACCGGGACATCGTTTATTTCAACAGCGACGTGACCGCCGCGGTGTGTGATCTGGAGGTGGACCGCTACCCCGGCTACCGCCGCCTGCCCGCCGGCAACCGCTACACGCTGAATTTGCAGGCCGCTGTCTGGCGCACGGCCAAATTCGCCGCCTACTGGCAGCACAAGGTCAGCCCGTGGGACTGGGAGGAGCGCTGCAACGTGCTGACCGCCGCCCACCCGCGGGATAAGTTCTACTGTGTCACGCGGGAGGACGCGCGGTTCCTCGACTACGGCTACCACGGCGGCCAGTGGATGGGCATCTGCCACGGCCGGTGGGTGGAATCTGACGTTGTGCCGCTGTTTGAAAAAGAAGGCATCGAGGTCGATTTCTCAAAGCGCGGCTTCATCGACCTCGAGAACCGCCCCGCCAGCCTGAACAAAAGCGCGGACCGCGCCGAGCGCTATGCCCGCGTGCGCGCCTGTCTGGGGACGGCGTACCTGCTGCCGTATTTTGTGTTCTGCCGCCGGTGCAATCTGTATTCCAAGCGGAACCATTGCGCCGTCGATGAGGATTATTTCCACTATTTGCAGCGCAAGGCCGATTTGCAGAATAAGACCGGCAAAAAAATCTGGTTCGGGCCGATGCAGAGATAAAAAAGAAGCACTGTACTCCGCGGGGAGTGCAGTGCTTTTTTAGTAGGCATTTTACCGGTAATCAATCGGCAGCGTCGGCAGGCCGTTCAGGCTCCAATCGGCTAAATTGCCGTCCTGAAACTCGTAATACCCCTGCGCGGCGATCATCGCGCCGTTGTCGCCGCAGTATTTCAGCTCGGGCAAAAAGATCTTTGCGCCGAGCTTCTGCGCGCCGTCGTTGACCAGCTGACGCAGACGGCCATTGGCGGCGACGCCGCCGGCCAGCACGACCTGCTTTGCGTTTGTGTCCGCCGCCGCGGCCAGCAGCTTTTTGGCCAGGATCTGGTCGATGCGCTCCTGAAAGCTCGCGGCCATGTCGGCCACGTTCACGGCCTGGCCCTTCTGCTCGGCGTTGTGGACCTCGTTGATGACGGCGGTTTTCAGGCCGCTGAAGCTCACGTTGTACTTGCCGTCCACATGGGGCACGGGCAGCTTGTACGCCTTGGGGTTGCCGTCCCGCGCCGCCGCGGCGACGCTGGGGCCGCCGGGGTAGGGCAGACCCAGCGTGCGGGCGACCTTGTCGTAGGCCTCGCCCGCGGCGTCGTCCACGGTGCGGCCTAAGATTTTATAGCGGCACCAGTCCTCGACCAGTACAATGTGGCTGTGCCCGCCGCTGGCGACGAGGCACAGAAACGGCGGCTTCAGATCCTGATGCGTTAAATAGTTGGCCGCAATGTGCCCGCGCAGGTGGTGCACCGGCACAAGCGGTTTGCCCGCCGCGTAGGCCAGCCCCTTGGCAAAGTTGACGCCCACCAGCACCGCGCCGATGAGCCCCGGCGCAAACGTCACGGCCACGGCGTCCACGTCGGCCATCGTCATGCCGGCGTCGGCCAGCGCCTTGTCAACGGTGGCGCTGATATACTCCGCATGGCGGCGGCTGGCGATCTCCGGCACAACGCCGCCGTAGAGCGCCTGCTCTTTGACGCTGGTGGAGATGACGTTGGAGATGACCTTCCGCCCATCCTCCACGATCGCCGCCGCGGTTTCGTCGCAGGTGGACTCGATACCTAAAACATACATAACAAAACCTCGATGTAGGGGCCGGGCATGCCCGGCCCGCAACGTTTTCTTACTTGCTATTTTCACGGAAAAGTGCGGCAACCGTCAGGCTGTGCCCCGTTTTAGTGTGCCTCCAGCCACGTCTTCCCCACGCCGACCTCCGTCGTCAGGGGAACGCTGTAGTGCACGACATTTTCCATTTCTTCCTTCAAAATGCGCTTGACTTCGTCGATCTCTTCCTCGGGCGCTTCGACGATCAGCTCATCGTGTACCTGCAAAAGCAGACGCGCCTGCAATTTCTCGTCCCGCAGGCGCTGCCAGACGTGGACCATGGCCAGTTTAATGATGTCCGCCGCAGTGCCCTGGATCGGCGTGTTGCGGGCCATCCGCTCGCCGCTGGCGCGCACCTGAAAGTTCGAGCTGGCCAGCTCCGGCAGGGCGCGGCGGCGGCCAAACAGCGTCTCGACGTAGCCCTTGTCCTTCGCGTGGGCGATGCAGTCCTTCATATACCCGTCCACCTTCGGGAAGGTGTCGAGGTAGGTCTTTAAGAAAGTGTCCGCCTCCTTGACCGGGATGCCCAGATCCTTGCTCAGGGAGTACGCGCCCTTGCCGTACATGATGCCGAAGTTGATGGCCTTGGCCGAAGAGCGGATGCGGGGCGTGACGGCCTCCAACGGAAGGTTGTAGATCTTGGCGGCGGTGGAGCGGTGGATGTCCTCTCCGCTGCGGAAGGCCTGCTGCATGTGTTCGTCGCCGGTGATGTGGGCGAGGATGCGCAGCTCGATCTGGCTGTAATCGGCATCCACCAGCACACAGCCGGGCTTGGCGATGAAGTAGGCCCGCAGCTGGCTGCCCAGCTCGGTGCGGATGGGGATGTTCTGCAGATTGGGGTTGTCGGAGGAGAGACGGCCGGTGCGGGCTTCGGTCTGGTTGAAGCGGGTGTGGATGCGGCCATCCTCCGCGATGACCTTCAGCAGGCCCTCCACATAGGTGGAGTTCAGCTTCTGGTAGGCACGGTACTGTAAAATGTCCTCGACCAGCGGGTAATCCCGCAGGGACTCCAGCGTCTCGGCGTCGGTAGACCAGCCGCGCTGGGTCTTTTTGCCGTGGGGCAGACCCATGGTATCGAAGAGCATCTCGCCCAGCTGCTTGGGGCTGTTGGGGTTGAAGCTGGTGCTGCCGGTCTCCATCTGGATGCGGGCCAGCACCTCCGAAAGTTCGCTGCGCATCCGCAGGCCGAACGCCTCAATGCCGTCCCGGTCCACCAGGATGCCGGTGCGGGTCATGTCGGCCAGCACCTGGGCCAGCGGGAACTCGATGTCATTGTACAGCGCATCCTCGTCCCGCGCGGTGATCTCGGCCTTTATCCGGGCAAAGAGGTCGGCCAGCGAACCGGCATCGGGCCAGTCCTCACAGGTGAATGCGGCCTGTGCCTTGTAGCTCGTCAGCAGCTCGGAGACCTGATATTTCGAAGCCGAGGCGTCCAACAGGTAGGCAGCCAGCTTGCCGTCCCACACGATGCTGCTGCCCCAGCTGCCGTGGGCCATGGCCAGCGCGTAGAGCGGGGCGGAGTCGAAGACGTCCAGCGTCACGGCGGGGTCGTCCAGCAGGCGGACCAGCGCGTCGTCCGACAGGGGATAGACGGTGGTGTCCTGCACGGCATACCAGGCTTCCGGCTGAAGCACGACGTTTTTCGTGCCCTGCTTGCCGGTCACTGCAGGGCGCGCGGCCAGCAGGTAATGCCCGGACGGCGTCAGGGGCAGGACATCCACGCTGCCCTCCACGGCGGGCACCGTCTCCGGGTCGGCCGCCGGGGCGACGCCGTCCAGCCCGAACCGGGGGATGAGGGAGTGAATCTCCAACTCCTGCAGGAGCTTCACGGCAGCGGCCTTGTTGCCCTCGCCCACCTTGTAAGCGCCCTCGGCGGTGTCGATGGGCGCATCGGTGCGGATGGTGCCCAGCAGATGGCTCAGCTCTGCATCGGCCTTGCATTCCAGCAGATGCTCCCGCTGCTTGGGCTTGATGGTCTTGTCGTCGATGTTGGCATACACGTTTTCCAGTGTGCCGAACTTCTGCACCAGCGCGAGAGCGGTCTTTTCGCCGATGCCCCGCACACCGGGGATGTTGTCGGACGTGTCGCCCATCAGGCTCTTCACCTCGATGAGCTGCCGGGGCTGGATGCCGTATTTTTCCTCAATGGCGGCCACATCCATGGCCACGGTCTTGCTGCGGCCCATGGCGGTGGTGGCCAGCAGGACCGTGGTGCTCTCGCTCACCAGCTGCAGGCTGTCGCGGTCTCCGGTGGCCAGAAAGCAGTCGTCCTTGCGGGCGTCGCAGGCTGCGGCCAGGGTGCCCAGGATGTCGTCGGCTTCCCAGCCCTCGGCTGTCACTTCCCGGTAGCCCAGGTCGGCCAGCAGCTCCTTCAGAACCGGCATCTGCTGCGCCAGCTCTTCGGGCATCCCATGGCGGGTGGCTTTGTAGCCATCGTACATCTTGTGGCGGAAGGTGGGGGCTTTGAGGTCGAACGCGACGGCGACCTCGTCCGGGTCGCACTCCTTGAGCAGGGAGAGCAGAATATTCAGAAAACCATAAATGGCGTTGGTATAGCGGCCGTCCTTGGTGGTCAGCAGCTTGATGCCGAAAAAGGCACGGTTCGCGATGCTGTTGCCGTCAATGACCAGTAAACGCATAGGCTTTGATCCTCCGTAACATAATTTCACATCTTATAGTATAGCACAAAGCGGAGGATATCGGAGGATTTTTTGAAAATTTTTGATGTAGAACTCCCTTCGTCATCGCTTGCGCGATGCCACCTCCCTCTAAGAGGGAGGCATTTGCAGCAGACCGCCACGCGAAGGCCCCCTCACTGAGGGGGCTGGCACAGCGCAGCCGTGACTGGGGGAGTTTTCGCCTCACGCCTCGATCCGGATCGCGCTCACCGGGCAGGTCTGGGCAGCGTCCACCGCCTGGGGCACTGCCTCGGCGGGAATCTCACCCAGAAGGGCCACGGCCAGGGTGCCCTCCATCGTGAATACCTCCGGGCAGAGCCCTGCACACTGGGTGCAGCCGATGCAGAGGTCCGGGTCAACGAATGCTTTCATGGAATGCTCCTCCTTCCAATTTGGGATGCTGCTAGTTTTCCCGCCGGGGCGTGGAAATATCCCTATGCTTTTCGGTGCAAGTATGGTACAATAGGCTGAGACTTTCCGGGAGGATGAAACGATGAACATTCAGATCTTCGGCACGAACAAGTGCTTCGATACCAAAAAGGCCCAGCGCTATTTTAAGGAGCGGGGCGTCCGGTTCCAGATGATCGACCTGAAGGAAAAAGGCATGAGCCGGGGCGAATTTGAGAACGTGTCCCGCGCGCTGGGCGGCTGGGAAAAGCTGGTGGACCCGGCGGCGAAGGACAAGCAGACCCTTGCGCTGCTGGACGCTCTGGTGGACTGGCAGAAGGAGGACAAGCTGTTCGAGAACCAGCAGCTGTTCAAAACGCCCATCGTCCGCAACGGGCGGCAGGCCACCGTGGGCTATCAGCCCGATGTCTGGAAGAGCTGGGAATAATACGCGCTTTCACAAAAAATCCACGCGCCGGATTTTGCACTTTGGGGCGAATCGTGGTATACTAAAACACAGTGTGGCCCCTACGATATCCAATTAGGAGACGAATAGAATATGAAAACCTATATGACCCCGGAAGAACACGCCCGGCTCCACCGCCGCCGCGCCCGGCAGGCACTGGGCCTGCTGGTGGCGGTGCTGGTGCTGGTGGGTGCCGTGACCGTGGTGCGCGCCGGTGTGCGCACCGTGGCAAACCTGTTCGACGATACCCAGCAGCGGCAGGAGTATGAGGACAAGCTCGAAGGCCTGGTCTTGTTCGACCCCGTTCCCTTTGACGGCATCGAGAACATCGACGACCTGACCCTGCGCGAAGCGGCGGTCTGGGGCTGCGTGTACAGCATCCAGGAGACCCAGGGCGGCTTCGACAACTACAACACCGACCCCGACACCGAGCAGCTTCTGCTTCCCTCGGTGGATGTGGACGCCTATCTGGCCAAGCTCGTGGGCCCCAGCTTCAAGATGACCCACAAGAGCTTTGAGATGGATGATATGACCGTCGAATTTGACGAGACGACCCAGTGCTACAAGATCCCGGTCACGGGCAGCGTGGGCACCTACCGCGCCACCGTCACCCGGCTGTTCAAGAAGGACGGTCTGCTCCATGTCACGGTGGGCTATATCCCCACCCAGAGCGCGGATGACAGCATCCTGAATGCGGCCTCCGATACGCCCACCAAATATATGGACTATCTGTTCAGCCGCCAGAGCGGCAGCTGGTATCTGACCGGACTGACCGACAGCGAGACCAAGCCCGAAAGCACCGCGTCGTCGGCTGCCGCTGAGCCGATGCCGCTGGCGGACAGCGAGGTGCAGGACGCCATCCTCGCCACAGCGGGCGACTCCGCTGCTGCCAGCGAAGCGGCTTCCGGGGAAGCAGCCCCCGCTTCAGAGCCTGCCGACAGCACTGCCGCCGAGAGCAGCGCAGCCGATGCCGACAGCGCTGCCGCCAGTGAAGCAGCATCGCAGAGCGCGGCAGGGTAAGAAGACAGAATAGAAAAGCAGAGTCCCCGCCTTGAGAGGAAGTTCCTCTCGTGGCGGGGACTTTTTTGCTTGTCAGTTATAGTTTGGATAGGTCTTCCAGCAGGGCCAGCGCAATGGGTTTGACACGCATGGAGCAGGAATTGAACAATTCCACCACGCGGTCATTGGCATAGTCTTTACGTGCGATTTCGGTGTTGGTCAGGATCTCAGCCAGCTCTGTATCCAATTCCGTACAGATATTGGAGAGTGTTTCCAAGGTGGGATATACGCGGCCATTTTCTATTTTGGACAGATAGACCACCGAAATGCCGACCTGCTCGGCCAGCTTTTCCTGCGTGATGTTCCGCTCCTGTCGTTTGGTTTGAATGCGTTTGCCGATTGTAGCATAGTCAATCATAGAAGTTGACCTCCTGTATGTATCTTATACTGACAATACAGGATTAAACTGAAAGGATAATAATTTAATAGATTAACTTGACTTGACAAAACAATACGCCTATAATGAGATCAAACAGGAGAAAATGGTTTTCTCCAAATGCTTTGGAATCACAAAATCAGTGAAGGAGTGAAATCTTATGCGTTTGAATCCTCGTTCTCTGCGGGTGCTCTCGGCCAGCGTCGTGCTTGCGGCCGTTCTGCTCACGGGCTGCGGCGGCAATGAGACCCCGGAGGCTCCCAGCAACGCAAACAAGCCTGCATCCAGCAGCACCACGCAAAATCCTTCCAGCAAGCCGAATAACGGCGCGGCTAGCTCCAGCAGCTCTTCCAGCTCTAGCTCCAGCTCTTCCTCGTCGTCCAGCGCTTCGTCGGAACCTCAGGAACCGGAACAGACAAATGGAATCAAGTGGAAGTATACCAAAACTGGCACCTCTACGGCAAAACTGACCGGCTACGATGCGTCCGGTGAAAAAGTCCCCACTGGTGTGGTAAAACTGCCCGCAAAGGTGGATGGTTACACCATCACGGAAATTGGTTTAGGTGCCTTTAAGGGAAATGGTGATATTACCGGAATTATTTTCCCGGAAACTGTTACAACGATTGATTCGGAGGCTTTCAGAAATTGCAGGAACCTTGAGCAGGTTCAGTTCACGAAAAATCTGACCAAAATCGGTGTACAGGCTTTTAATAACGATGCACTTGTGGAACTGGTATTCCCGCAGGATGCAGTAGCAATAGATGGACGTGCTTTTGAGGGAAACAAGTCACTCGAAAGCGTTGAAATCAAGGGAAAAGCAACTTTTGGTGCGTACGCCTTCAATGAGTGCACCAGTCTGAGGACGGTTGTACTGGGCGATGCGACGACAGAACTTTCCTTTGCGATGTTTTTAAAGTGTACTGCGCTCAAGTCAATCACGCTTCCTCAGAAATTAAAAGTGATTGGAAACGGCGTTTTCTCTGGCTGTACTGCGCTTGCAAATATTTCCATTCCGGAAAGTGTAAATGATATCGGACACTCTGCATTTTATGGCTGTACTTCTCTTTACTCCATTGTACTTCCGAAAAACGTAACAGAAATCAAGAGTGGCACTTTTTCGGGTTGTTCTTCGCTGACGTCTGTTAAAATGCAGGGTGATGTAACTTCGATTGGAGATAGCGGATTTTACGGTTGTAAATCGCTGTATGATATTACACTTCCGGACAGTCTGACAAGCATTGGTTCATCTGTGTTTACCCAATGCACGGCACTGGAAACGATTGAAATTCCGCAGAAGGTAACAGCGCTTCCGCAGAGTGCGTTTAGTGGATGTACCTCTCTGCGCAACGTAAAAATGCAAAAAGGTCTGCGGACGATTGGACAGTACGCATTTTCTGGATGCACTGGACTGCGCAAAATTGCTCTTCCGGAAGGAGCGACGACGATTGCAAAGGGCGCATTTGCAAACGATACTGGACTGAAGTATATTTACATTCCCCAGTCGTTGACGAGCATTGAAGATAGTGCATTTTTCAGATGCACCAATTTGACCGATGTTTACTATGGCGGCAATGAAAACAGCTGGAATGCTATCACCATTTATGGTGGACAGAATGCGTCTGGTTCCAACGGATATATTGTCAGTGCAAAACGGCATGACAATGCAAAAGCCACCGATTTGAATCGCGTAATTTAACCCAAAACAAAAATCACCCCCGGTCTGGGACGTTTTACGCGTCTCAAGCCGGGGTGATTGTATTTTATGAGCCTTACTTCAAATCAAACCGCACAATGACCAGCCGATACCACAGATACGGCACCATGTTCCAGATCATCCACAGTTCCATCAGGATGTAGTTGGGCAGGTCTTTCAGGCGGAAGGGGCGCTTGCCGAGCTGGCCGGAGCGGAGCAGGGCAAAGGCTTCGTGCATCCCCTTGTCCCAGGCCTCACCAAAGCCCTGCTTGTGGAATTTGTAGCACTTGAGCAGGTAGCCCAGCGCCAGCGGGATGAAGTTGAGCAGGAGCATGAGCAGCGGCTCGTTCTTGAGCGGGAGCAGGATGCTGTTGCGGCCGCTCTGCTGGCTCTTGAAGGCATTGTACTTGACAGCACCGGTGCTGGCACCGCAGATGTGGTAGCATTTGGCCGCAGGGCAGAGCACGTTTTTATAGCCTGCGTTGTTGGCGCGCCAGCTGAGGTCCACGTCTTCGAAATAGGTGAAAAAGTTTTCGTCGAAGCCGCCGATCTCGTCCAGGATGCTCTTGCGGTAGAGCGAAGCGCCGCCGCAGGCCGAGAAGATGCGCTTCGTTCGGGTGTAGCGGCTGGCCCGGCGGCCATCGCCGGTCTTGCAGGCAAAGCCCATCCAGGTGACGTAGTCCCCGGCGTCGTCGGCCAGTTCGCGGTCGAAGTGACGGATCATCAGGCTCTGCACCGCGAAGATCCGGGGGTCGGTCTCGGCGGTGCGGAGAAGCTCCGCCAGCCACTGCGGTTCGGCGAAGGCGTCGTTGTTGAAGAGCACCACAAACTCGCTCTTGGCGCGGGCGATGCCCTGATTGACCGCATGGGAGAAGCCGGTGTTGCGGCCGTTTTCGATGAGGGTGAAGTTCGGGCGGGTGCAATAGCTGCGGGCCTGCTCCAGACTTTCGTCGGTGGAGCCGTTGTCCACGACGATGAGTTCAAAATTCTGTTCGGTCTGGGCATAGATGGACTCGATGGAGTCCCTGAGCCAGCCCTTGCCGTTGATGTTGGGGATGACGATGGTTGCTTTCATATCTACCTGCTCCTGCAAAGTTTCGGTTTCGTTGGTCCTGCTTGAAAGTATACCATAATCTGCACAAAAAGAAAACGGAAAGAAAAAACAGACTTTTGTACGAAAACTACAATGGACAAAAGTGCCTTTTGTGCAATCTGCTCCTGAATTGTGACCAAAGCGTGTAAAAAATGAGAAAAAAGCCGAGCAACTGTTTACAAAAGAGTAACAGACTGGTATACTTTACGGCAGTGAATAACGACGCGATTCAAGGGAGATGGAACAACGTGGAAACTGCACCGCATCACGCATGGAAAAAACTGTCGGCGCTGCTCATGACGCTGGCGCTGATGATGACGCTTCTGCCTGCGGCTCTGGCCGTGGACTTAAACGTTGACGCCGGGTTCTACTTCAAACAGAGCCGGGGCGGCACCTGCACACTGGCTTCGGCCGCGATGATGCTGCGCCGCCGCGCTTACTTCGATGGTCTGGACGGCTGGGTCGATGTGACCGAGAACAGCATCAAGAGCACGGCGTGGGCCGGCGGCCTGTCCCACAGTTTTACATACAATGCGATGCACGTTGGCTACGCCACCCTTCCTTCCGGCAAGGCGGCCAAGACCGAAGCCCTCATCCGGATCTTGCAGGAGCACCCGGAGGGCATCGTCCTGTATGACCGCAGCCAGCCCCACGCGGTGCTGCTGACCGACTACACGGACGGCGTCTTCTACTGCTCAGACCCGGCGAACGGCGTCTCTGCGGGCCGTGTGCCGCTGTCCAGTGCCAGCATCTCGATCGCAGGGGCGTCCTGCTACTGGTACATCACTTCCGACGCCAACGACGATGGCGTCGGTCTGGAAGAGCTGGAAGCCGCCGTCGTGGCCGAGGAGGCGGCTGCGGAGACGGCCACCGAGACAACCGTGGCGGAACAGACCCCCGCGACGGAGACGACGACCCAGAGCAGCGTGTTGAGCTGGCTGGACAGTCTGTTCCAGTAAACGATACCAAAAACCGCCGGGTGCATCTGCACGCGGCGGTTTTTTGCTGGAACGGCGCGGCTCACTGTCGCAGCTGGGTGCCGGGGAAGTAGTGGGCGAGGATCTGCGCGGCCGTCTGCCCCTGCTCGGCCAGCGCTCTGGCTCCCCACTGGCTCATCCCGACCCCGTGGCCGTAGCCTCTGGTGGTGAAGAAAAAGCTGCCGTTCTGATACTGCACCGTGAAGCAGGCGCTCCGCAGGCCCAGCGCCTTCCGCAGCGCCGGGCCGGTCACGGTCTGGCCGCAGACGGGCAGGGAGGCCACGTAGCCGGAGGGGGTGAGGGCGGCATCCCCGAACCAGCTCTCCGGCGCGGAACGATCGGGCGCGAGGCCCAGCCCGGTCAGGAGCTGCTGCAGCTGTGCGGCAGAGAACGAGACGGTGTAGATGTAGTTGTCGGCGTTCTGGTCGGTGCTGCTGTCCACCGGGATGAGATAGGGAACGGCGGTACCCCAGACATTCTCGCTGGCTTCGGTCTGCCCGTTGGAGATGGCAAAATAGCTGGTCCCGGCGGGGGCGTCCTCATAATAGAGCACCTGCGTCAGGACCGAATCCACCAGAGCCGAGAGCCGGGCGTAGTTGGCCTCATAGGCCGTGCCCCAATAGCTGCGGAGGACGGCGTCGGTCAGATAGCCCTGCCGCCGGGCCGGGTCGGCGGTGAGCCAGCCTGCGGCGGGGTCCTGTGCGTGGTCCCGGCAGTAGAGCGCGTAGCTGTGGGCCACGATGGCCTGGGCTTTCAGCGCCTCGTCCGGCCAGGTGATGGGCATTTCCGCCGCCACGGCCCCGATGAGGTAGTCCCGGCGGGGCACCGACACGACCGCGCCATCGCTCTGGTCGGCAATGAGGAAGGTCTCGCTGTCCCGGTCGGAGGGCGGCAGAGAGGCGGCATCGGGCGTTTCCGATTCCGGGGCCGCGGCGGACGACGCCGGTGCCGAAGGCCCCAGCACGGTTTTGGCCAGCCGGTATCCGGCCAGCGGCAGCAGACTGCCCAGCACGAACAGCACGGCACAGAGCAGAAAAAAGGAACGTTTCATAGCAGCCCCTCCCGGACAGGCAGTTTCGTTTGGGCCAGTGTAGCAGGAACATGCGGAGAAAAAGCGCAGATTTCATCTTCTTCTTGAATTTATTTCACAAAAGCGCTATGATAGACATGTGCCATCAGCGCGGATGGCAGGGAAAGGTATAAGAAATTTGAAACAGAAAGGGGAATCTGCGCATGAACTATCAACATGCAGAAGTGGCAACGCTGGACCCGCAGACGATGCGGACGCTCTGCGAAGAGTACATTGCCAACAACTACATCGACCCGGAGACCAGCGAGCGGCTGGGGGTCAAGCGCGGCCTGCGCAATCCGGATGGCACCGGTGTGCTGGCAGGCCTGACCAATGTTTGCGACGTCGTCGGCTACAAAAAGGACCAGGAGGGGCATGTCATCCCCATCCCCGGCAAGCTGATCTACCGCGGTGTCAACATCGAGGAGATCGTGGAAGAAGCCTACCGCAACGACCGCTTCGTCTTTGAAGAGGTCATCTGGCTGCTGCTGTTTGGCAGCCTGCCCACCCAGACCCAGCTGGACGATTTCTGTGCGCTGCTGGCCGAGCACCGTGCGCTGCCCGATGGCTTCATGGACACCATGAACGCGCCTTCGCCCAATGTGATGAACAAGATGCAGCGCTGTGTGCTGGGCCTGTATTCCTACGATGAGCGCGCCGAGGATCTGAGCCTGGAGAACATCCTGAACCAGAGCATCAACCTCATCGCAAGCATGCCCACCATGATGGTCAACGCCTACCAGATGAAGCGCCGCTACTACGATAAGCAGAGCATGTTCTTCCATCTGCCCAAGCCGGACCAGAGCACGGCGGAGCACATCCTCAGCACCTACCGCCCGGACCAGAAGTTCACCCACGAGGAGGCTAAGCTGCTGGATATGTGCCTGCTGGTCCATGCGGATCACGGCGGCGGCAACTGCTCCACCTTCACCACCCGTGTGCTGTCCTCTTCGGGCACCGACACCTATTCGGCCATCGCGGCGGCCATCGGCGCACTGAAAGGCCCCAAGCACGGCGGCGCGAACCTGATGGTCAATCGTCAGCTGCAGGATATCCTGAAGCATGTCGAGCACCCCGACGATGACGATGAGGTCCGCGAGTATCTCCGCCGCATCCTCCGTAAGCAGGCGGGCGACGGCTCCGGCCTCATCTACGGCATGGGCCACGCGGTCTATACCATGAGCGACCCCCGCGAGGTCATCCTGAAGAACCGCGCCAGACACCTGGCCTACGAGAAAGGCTTTGAGGAAGAGTACAACATGCTGTGCAGCATCGAGCGGCTGGCCCCCGGCATCTTCGCCGAGGAAAAGGGCAGCACGAAGCCCGTCTGCGCCAACGTGGACCTGTTCAGCGGGCTGATCTACAACATGCTGGGCATCTCCGAGGACCTCTACACCCCGCTGTTCGCCATTGCCCGTGTGCCGGGCTGGTGCGCCCACCGCGTGGAGGAGGTCATCTTCGCCAACCGTATCATCCGGCCCGCCTACAAGTATCTGGGCGTACGCCAGAAATATAAACCGATCGAGGAACGCTGATGAATCCATTACTCACACTTGTTTTTGTTGTAGGAACGGCACTGGCCCTTGGCCGGGGGCTGGATCTGGGCTTCTGGACCGACCTGGAAAGCGGCCTGTGCATCGCCGGTTCGGTCTGGCTGCGGTATGCTGCGCTGGGCATCGCGGTGCTGGTGAGCCTGTTTGCGGGCCGGAAGCTGGCCCGTGAGCCGAAAAACCTGCAAAACCATTGCAAACCGTCCGGCATCGTCACGGCGATGGCAGGGGCATTCTTTACTGCCGCAGGATTTTTGCGCTTCGCCGTTGGAATGACTGGCGCAGGCTCGTTTGTTCGCGCGATACTGGAAATTCTGTGTGGCCAGTGGCTGGCCCGGCTGGCGAAGAGCTGGCTGCGGAAGGACTGGCAGCCGCCCACAAAGAGCATGGCCTCCGGCATCTGGGGCACACTGGTGTTCTACTGGTGCGTTCTGAGCCGCTTCATGGAGAACAGCTCCAGCTGGCACCGCGTTTCACCCACGGCGCAGGTCTGGGTGCTGCTGGGGATACTCGTCTTTCTGTCCAGTCTGGTGCGGGCGCTCTGGCTGCCCGAAACGTCGGATGGAAAAGCCCTGTGCGCCTCCGGTCTGGCAGCCTTTGTCCTCGGATTCTGCTGGGAGCTGCCCCAGACCCTGACGCTGGCGATGCCCTCACAGTTCGTCCTCACGGCGCTGCCCTCCATCTTTTTTGGTCTGGGCATGGCCTGCCTTGGGGCGCTGGGCGTGTTCTGCACCGTGCGCACCGCAGGGCCTGCGGCCAGAAAGAAGTAAAGGCCAGCACTCTGTTGGCTGAATTGCTGAAAACCGGCCCAGATAAGGGACAAAAATCATACAAAAGCCAAAAAGTGAACAAACGAGTTGTTAATTTTTTAGCAGACACTTGAAACTTTTCGCGTTTTGGACTACAATAAAGATACCGTGAGATTATCCGATAAAAAAGGGTAAGAACATTTAGGAGGTATTATTAACATGGCTGTTAGAGTTGCTATCAATGGTTTTGGTCGTATTGGCCGTCTGGCTTTCCGTCAGATGTTTGATGCTGAGGGTTACGAGG
>OIZF01000398.1_pt1 | contig 30194 bp, 31 predicted proteins | sample 1588471 | NCBI WGS metagenome assembly OIZF01 (sample SAMN03283279) | human gut metagenome | biome: human-associated habitat; material: feces | host: Homo sapiens | place: Peru | collected 2012
CAAGGAACAACCTTAATATAATATTTTCCAGCTTTCAGTCCGGTTATGGTTGTACTGGTACCCGTTATCTTACTCTTTGAATTATATAGTGACATCTGTCCACAATCTTCACTGTCCTTCTTGTAGCCATAATAATATATCCTATATTCGCTGGCATTATACTCCTTCTTACTATTAGACCACTGTATATATAACTGTCCTGATTTTTTAGATTCTGTATTCGCTATCTTAACTATGTTTGGCACCACTTTTATAGTTCTGGTGATAGACTTTGTACTATAGTGCGCAGCATCCGCTCCCTTTGGTGTAAAGGTAGCTGTAATCACTACACTGCCAAATGCTTTGTTATTCATAACCTGAACTCTTCCACCTGCCGCATTGATCGCAAGCAATTTAGGATTACTTGATTTGAAGCTAAATGTACCCTGACAATCACTAGGTGCAACACACTCAAAGCCATGTGTTCCATTTGCATTGTGCCATGTTGTTGATATAGGACTCTTGAACGAGATCACCGGTACCTTTTTTTCAATTCTAAAATTCTTTACAACTCTCTTTCCTGATACACAGTTGGAACCATTTGCGTGTGCAGCGGAACATCTTAGATTTTCTGTATGTACTGTGGCTTGACGATGACCGTTCTTTGGTAGACGAATTTTCCTACGTTATCGAGGACTTGATTCAGGAAGACTTTGGAATTGCCGAAGCAAATATGAAAGCGAGGATGAAAATCGCATGAAAAGACTTGTATCTACATTAAATTTATCGAAAGAAGACTGGCTTCGCTATCGCAAATGCGGTATCACTGGCACCGATGCCGGAGCCATCCTGGGCGTTAATCCATACCGCTCTGCCTTTCAGGTCTATCACGATAAAATCAGTGATACCATTGAGGACATCGACAATGAGGCCATGCGGCAGGGACGTGATCTGGAAGACTATGTTGTCCAGCGTTTCACCGAAGCAACCGGGCTGAAAGTACGCAGAGCAAATGCTATCTACCAGAGCGAGACTCATCCACTGCTTTTGGCAGACTTTGACCGCCTGATCGTCGGGCAGAAGGCCGGATTGGAGTGCAAGACGGTCTCGCCGTTTTCTGCTGACAAGTGGGCAGATGATAAAATTCCTGCGTACTACATGGCTCAGATCAATCACTATCTTGCTGTAAGCGGCTTCGACTGCTGGTACATCGCCGCTCTGATCTTCGGAAAAGGGCTTGTGATTCACAAAATCACAACGGACAAGGAGATTTTGGACAACCTCATTGCGGAAGAGGAGCATTTTTGGAAGTACAACGTGATGCCTGAGATTCCACCTGCTCCTACTGGCAGCGATGGCGACACACAGCAGATCAACCAGATGTACGGAACCGCAAACGCCAACAAGACCGCAGACTTAAATGCAGTCCGAGGTTTACTGGATAAACGGCAGTCCCTTTCTGACCAGATCGAACAGCTGGAACAGGAAAAGACCGCCATCGAACAAAAAGTCAAGCTGGAAATGCAGGATGCAGCATACGGTACAGCTCCCGGCTACAAAGTGTCCTGGGTATCCTCCGAAAGCAAGCGTGTGGACTCCCAGCGTTTGAAAAAGGAGCAGCCTGATATTTTCAATCAGTACAGCAAAAATATCAGCAACCGTAGGCTCACCATCGTTCATGCAGCATAATTTTGTGCTTCTTAAAGTGTACAGAATCGAATCACAAGAGTATTTTGTTTGATATTAGACTACAAAACAGTTTACTTCACGGAAATTGTATGCTAAAATAAGAATGTGAGGTGATCTATTATGGTTCTGCGAAAAAGCTATCTGGATAAGATTATTCCTTTTATCGACCAAGACTTAATCAAGGTATTGGTTGGTATTCGTCGCTGCGGAAAGACCGTTCTTCTTGGACAGATCAAAGATGTACTTCTTCAGCGCGGCGTTCCTGCACAAAATATCATTCAGGCAAACTTTGAATCCATGCGCTTCCGCAGCACACACACCGCAGAGGCTCTATACGATTACATCTCTGAAAAGGCTGCTGGATGCTCTGGAAAAATCTATATTCTTCTGGATGAGATACAGGAAGTAGACCGCTGGCAGGTTGCAATCAACTCTCTTCGTGTCGATTTTGACTGTGACATTTATCTGACAGGCTCCAATTCAAAGCTGCTTTCCGGCGAATTGGCGACCTATCTTTCCGGTCGATACATCCAGATTCAGGTCTTCCCATTTTCTCTTGCCGAAGCAAAAGAGCAGTGCATCGAAAACGGAACCTATACTTCGGATGAAAAGCTCTTCGCAGATTATTTGAAATACGGCGGTTTTCCCCAGCGTTTCTTCCTGCCAGACGATCATTCGATTGCTACCTATCTGGATGACCTTTATGAAGCTATCGTTGTCCGTGATGTTATGCTGCGTCACAATATCCGGGAACAGACTGCATTGAGGAACGTCCTGGCTTTCCTGCTGGACAACATCGGCAATCCATTCTCTGCACGCAATATCAGCGGACGAATGGTTTCGGAAGGCATGAAAATTGCAACTTCTACGGTATTGACCTATGTGGATTACTTCAAAGAAGCCTTTATCCTGCTGAATGCAAGCCGCTATGACATCAAAGGAAAAGCTCTCCTGTCCAGTACAGAAAAATACTACGCAGTCGATCTTGGCTTACGGAACGTCATTAAGAAAAGCGAAAAGATCGACAGCAACAAGCTGTATGAGAACATTGTATATCTGGAAATGCGGAGCCGTGGTTATGAAGTTCAGGTCGGCAAGCTGGACGACACCGAGATTGATTTTATCTGCTACCGTGGAGATGAAAAGCTCTATATTCAGGTTGCCTACCTGATTACTCCTGCTGATGAAGCGCGTGAGTTTGGAAATCTGGAGCGGCTGCACGACAACTATCCTAAATATGTAATCAGTGGTGATCTGGCAAATTTAAGCCGAAACGGAATCATTCATCGAAACATCATTGATTTTCTACTAAATCCGTAATTTTAGCACCGAAGAGGCGCAACAGTTCAAATGCTGTTGCGCCTCTTTTCTTTACTCGTACTGGAGGTATCATTATGGAAAATCCATTCGTAAAATTATTCGCCGTCAATTTGAAAGACCATCTCGAAGTCAAAAAATCCGGTAGCACCGAGCTGAAATATGTTAGCTGGCCGTATGCGTGGGCTGAAGTAAAAAAGCTGTACCCATCTGCCAGTTATGAGGTCAAAAAGTTTAACGGTCTTCCTTACGTCTATGATCCTATCACTGGCTTCATGGTTTACACATCCGTCACCATCGAGGGTGTTTCTCACGAAATGTGGCTTCCTGTTATGGATAATTCCAACAAGGCCATGAAAGCTATCCCCTACACCTATACGGCTCCCAAATGGGACTACAATCCGCAGACACACCGCAGAGAGAAAATTGGTATGGAAGAACGTACCGTAGAAGCTGCCTCCATGTTCGATGTAAATAAAACCATCATGCGGTGTCTGGTGAAGAACCTTGCCATGTTCGGTCTTGGTCTGTACGTTTATGCCGGAGAGGATTTGCCGGAAGATGCTGCACCGCAGCCGGAGGCAGAGCCGCAAAAGCAGCCGAAACCGAGATCCGCTGCCCCGAAGCAGGAACAGCCCGCCTGTGCCCTGCATTTGCACCCGGTGCAATCAGCCCATTAAGAGGGTTAAGCTAAAAGATGGCTCTATCATGCAGGCAGCGGAATTTGCCGCCACCCATGATGGTCTATGTGCTGACTGTTACAAGGCTACAAGGCTAAACGTGGCATAAGGAGATTTTACGATGAAAGAAGAAAAAATAAAAGTCCTGGCGCTCATTCCAACGGAGCTGCCAAAAGAGATTGAGCTGGACAACACCCTTGAAGCCATGCAGAAATTTGTAGGCGGGTTGATCGAATGCATCACATTGAGTGATGCCGATTCAGAGGTCACACTGGTCTGCAACGATGAAGGCAAGCTGCTTGGCCTGCCGCTCAATCGTCCGCTGTGGGATGGAGCCGATGTTCTTGCCGGGCCGGGATTTCTGGCCGGATGCGACAACGAAGGGAATCTGGCTTCTCTGCCGCAGAGTGCAATGGATTTCTACAAAGAGAAATTCAGAGCTTTTATCATTGAAATTTAAGGAGGAACGTTTTATGACCTTTAATGCAATGACCGAACACTACGAAGAAATCACGGTTTGCGGAAATCCTGCGCTGTTCACCAGCATCCGCATCAAGAGAGATACCATCCCGGATGGCCTGTATGCCTACGATGTCCGGCACGATGATGAGTGCCGGGGTATTCCATGTGAGATTGCGCCCTTTGTGATGGTCAACCACTGGGGAACCATCATTCTTGCAGAACCGCTTGAGCTGCCCGACGATGGGCGGCGGTATATCGACGAAGAAACCGATTGGAACTATGATCCATTCGACGGAGCAGAGAAAAAGCAGCGTCCATCTACGACTGTGGCAGAATTTATGAGTGTTTATATGTCACATTAAGTAGCTTTCATTTGACCGCCTATTTATAGCGACGGTTAATCAAAAAAAGAAGATTGCCTCCGTATTAAGCCAATCTTCTTTTTTTTAGAATCGTTGTGCACATAAGTATGCGCATATGTGTATACACAACAAATGAGTTGCGCAAGCAAAAGAGTCGTGTCCGGGGAAAGGAAAATGATTGCAGCCTACCAAACAACCCTACCATAGAAAATCTGTCTCAAATTGTAAGAATTTAGAATTTCAGACAGATTCTTTCTTTTGGTATTTGCAATGTTAATGGATAGTGATTCACAATATGAGAGGTTCGTTCTCTCGTTTATGGAGCTGCTTCTTATTAGAAGAAGATATTAGTCTTATTAGATATATTAGATTATAATAAGGTATAACCCCCTTATGGTAGGGTCAGATGGTAGGATATGTAGGTACGGATGGTAGGATATGTAGGGTCAGATGGTAGTCTATGGTAGGGTCAGATGGTAGGATATGTAGGTACAGATGGTAGGCTGTGCAAGTGAATCTATGGTAGGTATGGATGGTAGTCTATTGTAGGTACAGATGGTAGGCAACCAATATCGACAAAAAAATGTATTGTATGACTGATTGACGGCGCACCTACAATTTGGTATACTTGACTTATCATAATGAAACGAGGCCGGATATTATGAGCCAGTCCAAAAATCTAAGTACGAATAACGTCATCGAAAAAAGTAAAGACCTCGTTTGGGCGAAATTTAAGGATTGGGATGCTGGAGAACTAAAGTTACTGGAAGTTTACCTGTCGAAGATAAATCCAAGAGAACCGGAAGGCTCTACGGTAGTTTTCACGATGAAAGAATACGGCGAACTGCTGGGGCTGTCACATTTGCAGTATGAACAGGCAAGCCGACTTGTTACAAAGTTCGTTTCAAAGGCTGCCGGATTTGAGCAGGAAGATTCAAAGGGAAGAAAAAAGACCGTTGCAGTTCCGCTATTCTATTCTGCGGTATGTGAAATGGACGATAAGCTCCACCAGTATGTTATCCGGTTACGATGCCATCCAGACCTTGAACCGCTATTCTTTAACATTGCAGATCGGAAGTATATCAAGTACCGATTGAGAAATACCGTCAAGCTGAAGAGCCAGTACAGCATTACGCTTTATAGCTTGCTGCTTGACAGTAAAGGAAACCCACAAGGCTGGTCGCCGACGATTGAAGAACTGAAAGATCAGCTGGGGGTAACATCCGACTGGTATAAGTCTTTCCGAGCGTTCCGGCAGGATATTTTAGATAAAGCCGTCAAGGAAATCAATGAAGTCACAGATTTGAACGTAGATTATGCCAAAGGTATGAAAGGACGGAAGTGTACGTCTGTTCGCTTTATTGTCACCAGCAAGGCTGCTGGAACCACTAAGAACGAATTGGATGAGCCGAAAGGGACAAGCATTGACTATACACACTATATCCCATGTATGGGCGCAGGAGCGATTAACGCTGGAAAACGCTTGAAAAAGGATATACACGAATTTTATCCCGAAATTCCGATGAATAAGATTGACGATGCCGTTGCTGATGTCCTGAGGGCAGTACAAGCTAAAATGGAATCTTTGGAAGAGTGGCCTAAAAATGAAAGTGGTTACGCATGGACAATCATGTTTGGAAAAGGTGAACCGACTGAAGAAAATGCGAAACATCGGAAAGAATTGCTTGATGACCTGATTCCGGGTACACTTTTTCCATTGGATTCTTATTTTAAGAAATAAAGGAAAACGCCATTGAATCAACATCTGCGGCATGAGATATAAAATTAGATCGAAACAGGAGAGTGCTTGCAATGATTTTGTACCATGGAAGTAATGTTACTGTAGAGCATCCAAAACTTGTCCGGCAAAATCGTTATCTGGACTTTGGCTTCGGATTTTACACGACTACTAACCGTGAGCAGGCTGTAAATTTTGCACAGAAAGTCACGGATCGACGTAAATCAGGAACGGCTACTCTAAATATCTATTCAGTAAATGAAGAAATTGCTTTCAAAGAGTGTGATTTGCTAAGTTTTGATAGTCCGAATGAGGATTGGCTAGATTTTGTAGCAGCGAACCGTCAGGGAGCTTATCATGGAAAGAAAATCGACTTGATCTATGGTGCAGTTGCAAATGATGATGTGTACCGTACCATTACTCTGTACATGACGGGTGTTCTGGATAAGGAACAGACATTAGCTGCTCTCAAGATTCGGAAACTGTTCAATCAGCTCGTGTTTGCTACAGAAAAATCACTACAATATCTGCATTTTGAAGGGAGGGAATTTGTATGAACGAAGATCAGTTCAGTGCAATGTTGGCAATCATTGTCCCACCAATTATTGAGGAGATTACAAAAAATAGCAATGTGGACGATGATAAAGCTATCTCCCGATTTTATCAGTCTAAACTTTATCAGGAACTTTCAGATGAAAAATCAAAACTGTGGCATTATAGTCCTATGACTCTATATACCATGTACCAAGATGAACTCTTAACAGGCTCTTACGATTATCCTGAGGAGGCATGAGAAATGAGCAAGGAATCGAACTTCTTGATTTATTGCATGGAGAGATACCGTCATTTCAAAGGTCTTTCGGGTGCAGATGTAGCAAAAACCTTTGATAAGTATGGAATCTATGGATATATCACAAAATATTTTGAATCGCTGCATACGATGGGCGACAACTATATTGTGCAGGATATTGACGACTATATCAGCAGTATAACGGGCAGTCACAAAGTATGTATGTACGATCCTGCTTAAAAAAGTGAGCCGGTAGGTGAAAGTGTGAAGTATCGAAAAATGATTGATAACTTGATTCAAAGCGCATATTTCACGATGGATTCTTATTAAGCTGGAAGAAAACACACAGATACAGTTTAATTGCTACTGTATCTGTGTGTTTTTATGCATTTGTATTGTGTATGTGTATATGTGTATGCTCATATATAAAATTCTGGTTATAAAAAACCATTTGACATGAATGCCGACTTGTGATATAATCGCCTTACAAGCAAAGCATGGTTATTGAAAACCACCTAAAATTCGGAGGTTTCTATGTCTCTTATCACAAAAGAAGTCTATAACAACCAAGAAAATCGCAAGAAAGCTGTCCAAATTGATTTGGAGATTGCACAATACTTCCTTCAGGCTGGCGTTTATCCCGGTGGAAATGTACCTATTGCCGCATATCTTTTGTGCAAAGTGTCTCAGGATAATGACATTACAGGAATCACCATGCAGTCTATCTTTGATGGCCGCTTGAATATCAGCGAGGACATCCGATACTTTGCAAAGGAAAACATTTCTGAAGATGTATGGATGAAGTTGCTGTTAATGGTCGGAAAATATACGGCAGAAGAATTTGCATTAGCCGCCGTTATTCAGGACTATGAAAACGACTCGAAATTTGCTATGACGACACCAGCTTCAATTTTGAGGTTGGTACATTGTCTCTGGAGTGTGAGTGCAAGTGACAAAGTAGCAGATTTGTGTTGCGGTACTGGTTCTTACAGTGAATCTGAGGCTTTTAACCAAACAGGCGCACACTTTTTTGGATACGAAGTAAATGTCGAAAGCTACACGGTTGCTTTGATGCGATCTGAATTAATGGGGGCGAACATTCATGTGCAGCTTTGTGATGTTTTTAGTCTGCCACAAAATGAAAACGTTTCAAAGTTCGACAAAATTTTTTCCAACTACCCTTTCGGTATGCGTCTTCGCTTTTCTGGTGATGGTGCAGACTATGTGGAACGACTTTCTGACAAGTATCCAGGTATCTCCAAGGGAACTTCTTCGGACTGGGTATTCAATGCACTTCTCTGTGATCTGCTTGCTGAGGATGGCAAGGCCATTGCAATTATGACCAACGGCGGCACATGGAATACCGTTGACATCCAAATGAGAAAGCATTTTGTAGAGAAAAAAATGGTTGAGTGCGTAATTACTCTACCAAATAGGATTTTCCCGTATACTAACGTTGGAACGACCTTAATTATATTTAGCCGTAACAATGAGACTGTACGGATGATTGATGCTTCTCAGATTTGCCAGCAGGGGCGGCGGCAGAATGAGTTCAGTGATAAAAACATTGAAACCATTGTAGAAGCACTGCATACGGATGCTGAGTACAGCAAAGAAGTTTCAATCGAGGAACTCCGCACCAATGAGTATAGCCTCAGTTTAGAGCGTTATGTACAGAAAGCTCCGGCATTTGATAATGGCGTACCATTTGGAAGCATTATCAAAAGCATCAGTCGAGGAGCACCTTGCACGGCAAATCAGCTTGATACGATGATAGCCAATAAAATTACGGATATGCAGTATTTGATGTTGGCTAACATCCAAAACGGCATGATTGATGACAGATTGCCATATCTTACCAGCATTGAACCAAAATACGAGAAATATTGTCTAAAAAACAATGATCTTATTTTGTCCAAGAATGGTTATCCTTACAAAGTTGCTGTTGCATCTGTAAAAGAAGGTCAGCGAATTTTGGCAAATGGTAATCTATATATCATCGAACTGGATGAATCTCTTGCGAATCCATACTATGTCAAGGCTTTCTTGGAAAGTAAGCAAGGTGTGGCAACGCTAAAGAGCATCACTGTCGGCGTGGCGATTCCTAATATTGGTGTAGATAAGCTGAAAAAGATTATTATTCCGCTTCCTCCGATGGAAGAACAAAACAGAATTGCACAGAGGTATCAGGCAGCACAAGACGAAATTTCTTTAATCAAAATTCGACTTGAACGTGCTATCGATAAGCTCCACCGTGTTTTTGATGAGGAGAGTGCAGAAAACAATGCTTGATGTAGAAGAGCTGCTCGATTTGGAGGATAGTATTCGGCAAGAATTGGATGACTGTTTACCCGGTGCGCTTTCTGTGATGAATCGTACAGGAGAACTGGAAACATTCCTCAAAATGCTGGGGATGGAGCACTTGCTTCAGAAAGAACCTGTCTACCAAGTGTATACAACCGGGAAAATCATTGTGATTGGACAGTCTGATGTCAAAGCGGAAGCTCTACTTTCTATTGCAAAAAAACTTGGTATCGATAAAAATCGATTTGAGTTATATCTCGATTATGAGGATGCTAAGACCTTCAATTTCAAAAAAATGCAATGGAAACCTCAATATGCGTTGGTTATGGTTGGCCCTATGCCTCATAGCGGTGTCGGAAAGGGAAACTCCGGCAGTATTATCGCAGCATTAGAGAATACAGAGGGATATCCACCTGTGGTGCGCCTTGGTTCTAACGGCCTGAAAATTACAAAAACAGACTTTCGTGATAAGCTAGAAGAGATGCTCAACTCCAAAAAAATTGCTTGACGTTCTATATTTAGGGCAAGAAGTGTGTTATTCTATTATAAAGACCAAAATCCGAACGTGATGGAGAAGAGCAAACCGGAGGCAGTAAGATGAAGTCAAACTTTGAGTTCTTGAAAGATAGCTTCCCAGTCTTGGCAAATTTCGGAGAGCTTTCTGAAAAATACTTATACACAGATTCCAACTCCTGCTTGATGAAGCTGGGTATGATTGGTGAGACCATCGTTAATCTGATTTTCACCTATGACAAGCTGCCCCTTCCCTATGACAATACGGCGGTCAACCGCATTGACACCTTGTATCGGGAAGGCTTGATTACGCATGATCTAGCTGATATTCTCCATGCACTCAGGAAAAAGAGAAATCTAGCTGTCCATGAGAACTATGCCTCGGTTGAGGATGGAAAAGCCTTGATTCAGATGGCATATAGCTTGACGGAATGGTTTATGCAGACATACGGCGATTGGAATTACCAGAGTAAGCCGTTTGTCATGCCGTCTAATCGTGCGGCCACGATTGCCGTTGATAAGGCAGCAGAAGAAGCCAACGAAGACCGTCTGATGGATGCGGCAGCGAAAGTGGCCGCTGCTGCTCCGGCTGTCAGCATGGATGACCGCAGGAAACAGGCTGGGAAGGCCGCAGGACGGCGTTTTAAGTCCGAGGCTGAAACCAGATACCTGATCGATGAACAGCTCCGTAAAGTGGGCTGGGAAGTCGATACGGAGAAGCTGCGTTATTCAAAAGGCACTCGTCCTGCCAAGGGGCACAATATTGCCATTGCAGAGTGGCCTACGGATTCTACCGTTGGCAATAAGGGATACGTAGACTATGCGCTGTTTGTTGGAACTCAGTTGGTTGCAACCGTCGAAGCAAAGGCAATTCACAAGGATATTCCGTCCGTGATTGACTACCAGTGCAAGGATTATTCCAGAAATATCCGTGCTGCGGATGCCAAATACCAGATTGGTTCATGGGGAAAATTCAAGGTTCCGTTTACCTTTGCCACGAACGGAAGGCCATATCTGGAGCAGTATGACACGAAAAGCGGTGTCTGGTTCCTTGATTTGCGGCAGCCGGATAATGTTCCAAAGGCCATGAAAGGTTGGATGAGTCCGACTGGTATGATGGAGCAGCTTGAAAAGGACATTCAAGCCAAGGATCAGGCTCTGAAAGCAATGCCGTATGACCTGCTTCGGGATAAAGACGGATTAAACCTCCGTGAGTATCAGCTGAAAGCGATTCAGGCCGCAGAAAACGCCATCCTGAATGGTCAGCAAAGTATCCTGCTGGCAATGGCGACAGGTACAGGTAAGACCCGGACGATTCTGGGCATGATTTATCGCTTCCTGAAAACTGGACGTTTCCGCAGAATTTTGTTCTTGGTTGACCGAACTTCTCTTGGTAAGCAGGCAACCGATGTTTTCAAGGAAGTCAAGCTGGAAGACCTTATGACCCTTGATGACATCTACAACATCAAGGGATTGGAGGACAAAACCGCTGATAAAGAAACAAGGATTCAGGTTGCTACTGTGCAGAGCATGGTGAAGCGGATTCTTTACAATGGCGAGGATACCATGCCGGCTGTCACCGATTTTGACCTTGTTATCATCGATGAAGCGCACCGAGGCTACATTCTGGACAAGGAAATGGGTGAAGATGAGCTTCTTTACCGTGACCAGACCGATTATCAGAGCAAATATCGTTCTGTCGTGGAGTATTTCGATGCGGTGAAGATTGCGCTGACGGCAACACCTGCATTGCAGACTACGGAGATTTTTGGCCAGCCCGTCTATAAGTACACTTACCGTGAAGCTGTTATTGAGGGCTATCTTGTAGACCATGATGCGCCGCACGAGCTGAAGACAAAGCTCAGTCAGGAGGGCATCCACTACAAAAAAGGCGATACGGTAACAGTTTATGATACGGTTACGGGAGAGATCACCAACTCGGAGCTGCTGAACGATGAGCTGGACTTTGACGTTGATAAATTCAACCGCAAGGTCATTACAGAACCCTTCAACCGGGCTGTTCTAGAAGAAATCGCCCGTGATATTGACCCAGAAACGCCGGAAGTGCAGGGAAAGACCCTGATTTATGCAGTAGATGACCAACACGCAGACCTCATCGTGAAGATTCTGAAAGAAATCTATGCGAAGACAGGCGTGGATAACGATGCCATTATGAAAATCACTGGCAGCGTTGGCGGTGGCAACAAGAAAAAAGTCGAGGAAGCAATCAAGCGTTTTAAGAATGAACGCTATCCGAGCGTCGTTGTCACCGTTGACCTCTTGACTACGGGTATCGACGTTCCTGAAATCACAACGCTGGTTTTCATGCGCCGGGTAAAATCCCGCATCCTGTTTGAGCAGATGCTGGGTCGTGCTACCAGACTTTGCCCGGCTATCCACAAGACACACTTTGAAATTTACGACCCCGTCGGTGTCTATGAGTCTCTGGAAGATGTCAACACCATGAAACCTGTTGTGGCAAACCCTGCCGCCTCTTTTGCGCAGCTTCTGGAGGGTCTGGAAGTGCTGCAAGATGATAGACAGGTAAAGAACCAGATCAACCAGATCGTGGCAAAATTGCAGCGCAGAAAGCGCAATATGGACAGCAGGACAATGGAGCATTTTATCAGCATGACGGGTGGAAAAGACCCCACGCAGTTCATTGCAGAGCTTCAGAATAGAAAGCCAAAAGAAGCGAAAAAGCAACTTCTGGCTTGCAAAGACGTGTTTGAAATGCTCCAGCAGACAAGGCCGAATGGTGGCCGCAAGCTGGTGATCTCCGATCAGGAGGACGAACTGCTGTCGCACACGAGAGGTTACGGCAGCAGTGACCGCCCGGAAGACTATCTGGATGCCTTTGCAAACTATGTAAAGACGAACCTGAACGAAGTCGCTGCGCTCAATATCGTCTGTACCAGACCGAAAGAGCTGACCCGTGAAAGCCTGAAATCCCTGCGCCTGACGCTCGATCGGGAGGGATTCACCACGCAGCAGCTCAATACGGCCATTTCGCAGATGACCAATGAGGAGATCACGGCAGACATCATCAGCCTGATCCGCAGATATGCAATCGGCTCTGCGCTGATCTCCCACGAAGCCAGAATTCGCAAGGCCGTTGATAAGCTGAAAAAAGCGCACCACTTCTCCATGCAGGAATTGAACTGGATCAGCCGGATGGAAAAGTACCTGATGGAGGAATCGGTGCTGAATGTCGCTGTTTTCGATGAGGACGGCCGTTTCAAGGCGCAGGGCGGCTTTAATAAGATCAATAAAGTATTTGGAAATCAATTGGAAAGCATCGTGCTGGAACTGAACGAGTACCTGTACGATGATGGAGGAAGAACCGCATGACGACCCAGGAAATCGTATCGAAGCTCTGGAATCTCTGTAACGTGCTGCGTGATGATGGCATCACCTATCACCAGTACGTTACAGAGCTTACTTACATCCTGTTCCTGAAGATGGCAAAAGAGACGGGGGCAGAGAGCCAGATCCCGGAAAGCTATCGCTGGGATAAGCTGACGGCGAAGAGCGGCATTGAACTGAAAAAGTTCTATAAAGAGCTTCTAAATTATCTGGGCGAAAACTGCACCGGGCGTGTCAGGGAAATCTATCAGGGTGCTGCCACCAATATCGACGAGCCAAAGAACCTCGAAAAAATCATCACCACCATTGACGGTCTGGACTGGTTCTCTGCCCGTGAGGAAGGCTTAGGCAACCTCTACGAAGGCTTGCTGGAAAAGAACGCCAACGAGAAAAAGTCTGGCGCAGGCCAGTATTTTACCCCTCGTGTGCTGATCGACGTTATGACCCGTCTGGTAAAGCCGCAGGCTGGTGAACGCTGCAACGACCCTGCTTGTGGCACGTTCGGCTTTATGATCGCCGCCAATCAGTATGTCCGGGAGCAGACCGACGATTTCTTTGATCTGGATGCTGATACCGCAGCCTTTGAGCGTGAAAAAGCCTTTACAGGCGTAGAGCTGGTGCATGATACCCACCGTCTGGCTCTGATGAATGCCATGCTGCATGATATTGAGGGCGAGATCGTTCTGGGCGATACCCTGTCCAACATCGGCAAGAGCATGAAGGGCTATGATGTCGTTCTGACCAATCCTCCCTTTGGCACAAAAAAGGGCGGTGAGCGCGCTACACGAGACGACTTCACCTTCCCTACCAGCAATAAGCAGCTGAACTTCTTGCAGCACATCTACCGCAGCCTGAAAGCGGATGGAAAAGCCCGTGCAGCGGTCGTGCTGCCGGATAACGTCCTGTTTGCAGACGGTGACGGCGAAAAAATTCGTGTTGACCTGATGGACAAGTGCAACCTGCACACGATTCTGCGCCTTCCTACGGGCATCTTTTATGCGCAGGGTGTCAAGACGAATGTGTTGTTCTTCACCCGTGAAAAGACGGACAAGAGCAATACAAAGGAAGTCTGGTTCTACGACCTGCGCACCAATATGCCGTCCTTTGGCAAGACCAATCCGCTGAAGACCGAAGACTTTGCAGCTTTTGAAGCTGCTTATGAGGCCGCTGACCGCCATGCCGTCCAAGATGAGCGTTGGAGTGTCTTTACCCGTAAGCAGATCGCAGAAAAGGGCAACAGCCTTGATCTCGGCCTGATTCGGGATGATTCCATCGTAGATTATGAAGACCTGCCAGACCCAGTAGAAAGCGGCGAGGAAGCCATTGCACAGCTGGAAGAAGCCGTTGACCTGCTGATGAGCGTTGTGAACGAGCTGAAAGCTCTGAAAGGCTCGGAGGTGTGAGATGGCAAAGAAAAAAGCGTGCGCTGCAAAAATTTCGGTATTGCCGAAAGAAAAACAGCCGTTCAAAATTCCAAATAATTGGTTTTGGACAGATATTGCATCAATAAATGGATATTCTGGAACAGCCGTTGATCCCATGAAATTTCCAGAAACGATCTATGAATTATACAGTGTCCCTAGCAGTGCAAATGACTTTCCGGAGATTATTTCCGGGTCAGAGATTGGTTCTTCCAAGCAATCTGTAATAAAAAATGACGTTTTGCTGTGCAAGATAAATCCAAGAATCAATCGTGTGTGGAAGGTGTCACAGCACACCGAAAACGAACTTCTGGCATCGTCAGAGTGGATTGTCATTCGGAATCAAATATTAAATTCTGATTATATGATGTTCTGCTTTAGAACGCAGTTTTTTAGAGAATATATGCTGTCAAACGTTTCGGGTGTTGGCGGTTCCCTTATGCGAGCACAGCCGAAGTTTGTAAAAAACTACCCCATTCCTATTGCTCCTGTTGCTGAACAGCAGCGCATCGTTGACCGTATTGAAAGCATTTTTGCAAAGCTGGATGAGGCCAAGGAAAAGGCGCAGGCTGTTGTGGACGGCTTTGAACTGCGCAAGTCTGCCATTCTGCATAAGGCATTTACGGGTGAACTGACTGAAAAATGGAGAGAAGAACACGGTGTAACGCTGGATAGTTGGGAAAAGGAGACATCAACCCAGCTCTTTAGTTATGTGACAAGCGGTTCTCGCGGCTGGGCACAGTATTATTCTGATAGTGGCTCTGTCTTCATTCGCATGGGAAATCTCGACCATGGAACGGTTGAACTTGACATGGAAGATATTCAATATGTTAATCTTCCGAGTAAGGCAGAAGGTCAAAGAAGTAAATTACAAAAGAACGATATATTGATTTCCATTACAGCAGATATAGGAATGATCGGTCTTGTAAAAAACGCCGATCAGGATATGTATATCAACCAACATATTGCACTCGCCAGACCGACCGAAGAAAATAATTCGGAGTTTATAGCATGGTATTTAGTTTCAGACGTTGGACTGAAGCAAATGCAGAGTAAACAACGTGGAGCAACTAAAATTGGTCTGGGACTAGATGACATTAGAAATTTGAAATTGTTAATGCCACAAGTGAATGAACAGGTTGAAATCGTTCGTGTTCTTGACAGTCTCCTTGCCAAAGAGAATGCTGCCAAAGAAGCTGCTGAATCTGTCCTAGATCAGATCGACACCATGAAAAAGGCTGTGCTTGCCCGTGCGTTCCGTGGTGAGCTTGGAACCAATGACCCGACAGAAGAAAGTGCGGTAGAGCTGCTGAAAAAGATGCTGTAAGTTTACAAACCAGTCAGGGAGTGAATGCCTTGGAAAAGAGAAAACGTAAGCCTAAAGCCATTACGGAGGATACTAAATCTGGAAGCCTTGCGTATAACCGATTGGAAATGCAAGTCAGTCAGGCTATTCACATGGCGGTTGAAATGCACCAAGAGCTTGACTATCTACTGGTTTTAGACCATTATGACGATATATCGATATTTGATAAGGAGGATTCTCCAGCAGTTGTTAGCTATTATCAGCTAAAGAGCAAAGAGGACTTAATTGTAATCGATTCTGTCGTCCGTAAGAAATGGCTTCCAAAATTATATCTACACCTGAAAAATGAAACTTGGAACGTAAAAGAGCTAGGCCTTGTTACACCGTGTGTGCTAAAAGTGAATGCGTCACAGAAAGATGGCATAAAAGAACAGACTTTAAGTCGTGAAAGAACTCCATTTGGCGAAATAGATTCTGTGATGCAACGTAAAATCAGAGAGGACATCGGTGAAGCCTTGTCCATACCGGCAGATAATGTTGATCTGTCAAAATTCGTACATATGCGAACAATTCTTACGATTGCAGAGCATAGGAACATGGCAGAGCAAAATTTGAATGAGTTTCTATATAAAGCATATCCACATATCAGCTTAGATACCGCAAAGACAATATTCAATACATTGGTCGAGCTTCTTTCTCAAAAACAACGATATGAGGGGCTAAGCGATGATTCTGACTATGAAACAGTGCGAAAAAATAAAGGTGTTTCCAAAAATGACATTACGAGAATAATCAATAGTGCAATAATGGTAAGCATACCGACATTTGACGAAGTAGCACAATGGTCTGGTTATCAAGATTCTGAAGCGCATGAATTATCTTTTGCGTATCTTCAGGTAGTTACTGATGACCAGAGGAAAAATAGCATACAGAGGACTTTATTTCAGAAGACAGATGCCTTTATTCTAGCAAATCCACTCCAAGATGGTGAAAATATAGTTGATTATGCGAAACGAGTTCGTCGCGGAATTGGGAATGTTCCTCCAATATATTCGGAGTTGTATATGCTGGTTGTTGTTACGAGTGTTATGATAAACCATTGGAGGCGAGACAATGCGTGAAATGTATTTTGAAAGTGTATTGATAGCCGATATTGTAAATAAAAGTGCTCGCTTTCAAAAATTTGAAAAAGGATTAAATGTCGTTACAAGTACAGATAATCACGTTGGAAAATCATCATTATTGAAATCGCTGTATCATACGTTTGGCGCAAATGTAAAGTACGATAACGTGTGGGATATAAACAGTAAGCTGTACATTTTAGATTTTAAGGTCGATGATGCTGAGTACAGGATCATTAGGCACATAAAAAACTATGCTGTTTTTAAGGGTGACGAGCTTCTACTGATAACCAATAAAGTTATGGACGAGCTATCACCGTTGCTTGAGAAGATTTTTGACTTTGGAATCTATTTGGATAGCAAGGACACTGGAAAAATCACGTTAGCTCCACCCGCATTTACATTTCTTCCCTATTATATCGATCAAGATGATGGCTGGAGCACTCTATACGGAAGTTTCCAAAATCAGGAGCAGTATAAGAAACCTGACAGAATCAAATCGCTATATTATCACTTGAATATCTATACGAAGCATTCTGTTGAGCTAATGGCTCAAAGAGATCATCTGCAAGAAGAAATAACTTCTTTGAAAAAGGATGCGTTGAGATTATCGGAAATCATTGAATCCATCTCGGAGGAAGTTCAAGGCATCGTTCCGGCAGATGACGTTGCTCAATTTGATGAAAACATCAGACCTATAAAAGCAAAAATCAAGGATCTTGTAAATAAGATTGGCACTAAAAGAAATGTCATTCAGGAACTTCAAGTTTCGTTGGAACAGCATGAGCAGCAATTAGAAATCATATCCGCATATCGTAAAATTGCTGGTGCAACAGGTGAATCTGTACATGAAGCAGCACATACTTGTCCTCGGTGTGGATATTTGTATGATGATGAAATATATAATAGAGTCCATGCAAACTACATGAACGTAAGTGAAGATTATGTAATGCAGTATGTTTCACAGGCAGTTGCTTCTATTCGTGAAAAATTGCAAAGTGAAAAAGAAGAATACGTAGCTCTTATGTCCGACCTGAAAAAACTGGAGACTACATTTGAAGAAAAATCTGAGAGCTTCAATGTGTATGTCCGTCAGCGTGGCATGAGAGATACGCTCGACCGATTTAGCTCCCAATTAAAAACGAATGAAGGCAGACAGATCGATATTCAATCTGAGTTGAAGGAGATAAAGAAAGAATTAAGGACACTCCCTAATAAAGATGAGGTTGAAGAAAAATATATTGACTTCACTCGATATAACATTATGAAGCTGAATGCATGGAACTCGGCTTATGATGGAACGATTAAGCTGTTAACACCAATTAAAGCACAGGGAACATTGGAGAATAAAATAATCCTTGCACAGTTTGTAGGTCTGTTTCAAACGATGGATTATTTCAAAACCCAAACGATAAGATTTCCTTTCGTTGTAGATTCCCCAAGAGGAAAAGAAACTAGTCAGGAGAGTAGCAAGGAAATTTTGTCGATGATTACAGAAATATCTACGCTGCCTCAGATCATCCTTGCAACGATAGATTTTGAAGCATACAAAGATAATATCGGAGATTCTGCAAAGAATGCTAATGTTATCACTTTGCAGGAAAAGAACAAGCTGCTTGACGAAGCAACTTATCTAACCTACGAATCCGAAATTTCACAGGCGGTAGAATTATTTAGCCTATACATGAGTAAATCATAAGAGAATCACACATTACACAATACACACTGTGTAATGTGTGTTACATCAAAATTACATTGATGTACCTTGCATTTTCCCTTGGCTTCTGCTATTGGAGCCAAGGGAATTTTTGTTTTATTAGAAGATGTGTCTTTTATAGGTAGAATCGTTAAAATTTATCAATATAGCCTTCCGAGAAAAAGAATTTTGAAAGAAAAAAATAGTCCCGAATGTCGAAACTGCCGATGCTTTTGCTTTAGGATGGATTTTGATGGTTTACCTTAGTGTCTTATTGACGAGCAAAGGAAAAAACAGAAAATTTCAATATGATTTTCCTATAAGATATAAGAAATGATTCTATATCGATGAATATTAAGAAAAATCATATTATGGAAGGTTGGTTTTATATAGATGTTTCTATATTAGGATAGATTACATAGGATGATTTAGATTTATTAAAACTTAGATGGGGATATAACAGTGAGATAAATTTTATGAGGAGGTCATGTTTATGACTATGCCCAAAAAGCTCCCAATTTTATCTCCATCGATCCATACCTTTGAAATGGTTGGTGAATACTCAGATTGTGAATCAAAAAATCATATCTTCAAATCAATCAAGAGGCTAGTGGCCGAAGAAAAATATCGTCAGGTACATTGCAGCGGAATGCCTGAAAACTATTATATTTATAAGCGAATAGGCGGTGGGCTAACGATCAGGCTATCGTCATGCCCAGAATACAAGAAAAACTATATAACCTTATCCGGCGTGAATCTTGCCCGAATTGCAGGAGATCCATCGAGACTGGCCCTAACCAATCTATCTCCGCGTGGATTGACCTGTCAAGAAGAAATTTTCTTGAACGAATTGGATAGCCTTGGCATTCTGGACGTCGAAGATTCTATCGTCTGGAAAATGAAGCGCATAGATATTACGCAAGATTTCTATGTGAAAACCGACCCAACGCTCCCTATGAAAGTGGTTCGCTATGCAGGAAAAGTTAAACCTCATGGAAAAGGCCGAGAAGAACACCATGACCAGCATAATGAAATAAGAAGCTGCACGTTCATAAAAGAAAAGTATAATTTTGAATTATACGATAAGCATAAACAATTATCAGCCGAAGAAGAGAAAGGATATGCAATTCGGTCTGAAGATATTGCTGCTTCAAAGAATCTTGTCCGATATGAAATCCAGTTGAAACGGCCCTTTCTGAAAAAGTTTGAGCACAAAAATCTGGATGACATGGAAATCAGCTTGAAAGATCATGCGCTGTTTGACTACTTTGCAGAACTTAAAACAGTGATTCCGGTTCTTCTCTATAAATGCGCCTACAAAATGTTTGGAGCGCACCCGTGGTATCACGCTTCAGGTGCATTAGAGCGTCTGAAAGAAAGCAATCTGGACAAAAGCACAAAAGAGCTAGTTCGAGCCTACATCGAAGCAGCAAATCACCCAGATGAATCTGTGAAATATGGTAAAGATAAAAGAAAGCGAATCGAGGAAGCATTGGATATGCTGGAGATCAATACGGCAATTATCCCAGATCAGATTCTAAATAATCGACAGTATGCACGATTCCCGGTTGCTCCGATTTATTCGATGGTGCATGGAATTGATAAATGAACGGCATTCGTGATGTTCTGGAGGAAGATGTACCTTACAAGAACTGCTGTAAGCAGCCTGAAATGCAACAGTTGGAAGATAGGAGATGAAATATCATGTCAGATTTAGAAAAATACCCTGATGTTCTGAATTTTAAGCAGGTTCAAGAAATTTTGCACGTTGGAAAAAATCTTCTTCTGGATCTTTTGAACTCAGGAGAAATCCCGGCATTCAAAGTCGGAAAGCTATGGAGGGTCTATAAGAAGAGCCTGATTCTATATATGGAAGGTTCGTAAAGCAACACGTTACCAGCTAAACAAACAAAAATAGCGCATCCAAGTCTGTTTTATATACCACTTGGATGCGCTATTATATTAGTCCATGCGTGTTTTGAGCATCTCCATACATTGAAAATATTAGAAGTTTGTAGGTAAACCACGATCAAACCTGTTTTCTTACGAAAACTGGATTTGATAGATAGTAAAAATTTTGTTATCCCATAATCCAATTATACCATATCTTATCGAGAAAACCACTGAGTTTAAGAGGTCTCCAAATAGCATTTCTGCTATCATCAAGGATTTGTAATCTGGATTTAATTTCAGCGTTATCCAAACAGAAAAAATTCTTGATAAATTTCTTTCGAACAAGTCCAATCCTAAAACACATAGTTCCATTTATCGTTCTGGAAGCGAAAACAAGCCCTAATCCACCTCGATATCGGTCATTTTCATTTGAATGGCTTCTTGCACATGAAAGATAATTGCTTAGATCGATAACAATTGTCCATTTTTCACCACGTCCATGTGGAGTTTTTAGCGTAATGATTAAAATTGATCCATCAGCAGAAACGGTTCCTTGACCAAAAGAACACCGCTTATTATTTTCATCTAAATCTTTCTGAAATTTTCGGAAGCCATCATAATAACTTTTCTGATTTTCAGGGCAGAAGATTGTAGAAATACTATTAGAGGATAAAACTTCGTCGTTACGAATATTAAGAATGGCATAGGCATTTAGATATTGGTCTATATGTATATATGTGGCCAGAGTAGCTCCTGTACCAAGTGGATCTAGATAGAATCCATAATAATCACCCACCAAATCATAAAGGAGCTCATGTCCTTCGTGAGTATTTTCTATCTGGCTTATTTTCGACTTATCGATAGGTATCTTACTTTTCGCTATAAGCTTATAACCAATCTTACGTTCTGAGGTAATGGCTTCTTTAATATAATATGGAAACGTAGCCTTGAGTTTTGCTATGGTAATTCGTGTATTAGTATCATTCGGAACTGCAACATCAGAAGCGGAAACAGAATACGAAGCATATAAGTCTAAGTATGAGACAGGCTGATTTATGTTTTCTACAAGCTTACATATGACTTGCTGCTGTGAATAGGTTAACTTTTTGTCCTTGTCTTTTATCTTGCTTTTTGGATTTATCTGGGAATGAACAAGTCCTTCTTTTAGGTTTACAACAAGAATGATATCTTCACCATCTACATCTAAAATGACTTTCCATAGATCGTTCATAGACAATCCTCCTTTTTTTGTATTATACATCGAAGTAGCTAATAAATCTATAGGCATTCTTAGAAATTTTTTAATGATAATCAACCAAATTTCGATTCTCATTATCATATCGATGGATGGATTATTGTTTTATTTAAGCTATACTATAACCAGAAGCTAGGGGTAAGCACCTAGTAAATACAAATAAAAAGGAGAAAATCATTATGACTATCTTTGATCTTATTTGGCAGACCGGAAATGCTTGCTATAAGTTTGGCTACCAGCTTGGTGATGCGCTTGCATACTTCCTGTGGCATTAAGGTAGACAACTAGCGTACAGAGAAAAAACATCCATACAGAACGGACAGTTTTTAGCAGGACTGACGGTGTTTTTACACCGTCAGTCCTGCTTTTTTAAGCAATCGACCGTTAGAGAGTTATTCAGAAGATATGTTTGATACATCGTACCGATTGCTTGACATTAAGAACGAATGCACTTTCCAAGTAATATATCTTTTTTACAAAATAAAAGTTGACGTACCACAATAAAAAGTCTATAATATGTACAGAATGCATCATACTTAAAAGCGTATACACAATAAATACTACACAATCACACATACATAAATTCAGAGGATTATTTAACAATGGAAGAGGTATCAATCCATCGCACAAATTATTTGATTGAGCAAAATCCACTAGATCAGAATTTGTTTAGCCGTTGGATTGCGTTCATCGATGCGAGTCCCAAGACAATAGAAACCTATACAAAAGGAATCAAGTATTTTGGAGAATACATTTCTAGCTGTGGAATCCGACAGCCAACGAGAGAGACAGTTATTGCCTATCGTGATGAATTGAAAGAAAATCATAAGCCGACGACTGTACAGAGTTATTTGGAAGCTGTCAAGTTGTTCTTTCAATGGACAGAGCAGGAAAAGCTGTATCCGAACATCGCTGTTCATATCAAAGGTGCAAAGGTGGATTCGGAGTATAAAAGGGACTATTTGACCACAAAGCAGGTAAGTAAGCTGCTTGACGCCATTGACACTTCCACCCTAAAAGGACTGCGCGATTATGCCATGCTTTCTTTAATGGTAACGACCGGACTTAGAACTATTTCAGTTGTTCGGGCTGACATTGGCGATATTAGAACAGCCGGAGATTCCGTAGCACTTTACTATCAGGGAAAGGGCCACGAAGAAAAAGCAGACTATGTAAAAATTGCGGAGCCAGTTGAGGACGCAATCAGAAAATATCTGGTGGCTCGTGGTGAAACAGATTCGAGTGCTCCGCTTTTTTCATCCATATCAAATCGAAATAACGGTGGGCGCATGACGACGCGCAGCATTAGCCGAGTTGCAAAGAACCACCTCGTAGAGATTGATTTGAAGAGTGACCGATTAACAGCACACAGTCTGAGACATACAGCAGCAACTTTGAATCTGCTGAACGGTGGAACGGTAGAGGAAACGAAGCAACTGTTGGGTCACGCAAATATCAATACTACGCTCATTTATAGCCATGCTCTTGAGAGAGCAAAAAATGATAGTGAAAACCGCATAGCTAAAGCGATTTTTGAAAGGAGCATACATAATAGCATATAATCAATACATTTTACACAATTACACATGAGTGTATACACAATATAAAACATACATCATCAAAGGAGTAATAGCTGATGAGTAAGAAAATTGCAATAGTGAATCAAAAAGGTGGTGTTGGAAAAAGTACAACTGCTATAATTTTGGCTGCTGGTTTGAGCATGAGAGGATTTTCTGTTTTGTCGGTGGATCTTGATGCTCAGGGGAATATGACAGAGACCTTACAAGCAAAATCTAACGGAATTACAGTTCTCGACGTCCTCACGCAAAAGGCGACCGCACAGGAAGCTATTCAACACACTGAAAATTGTGATATTATTGCATCTAGCCAATCTCTAGCTGGAGCAGATGCCTTTATAAGTGATACTGGTAAGGAATACAGATTAAAAGAAGCATTAGAGTCTGTTGAAAATACCTATGATTACATTATTATTGATACACCGCCAGCACTTGGCATTCTAACGGTGAACGCACTTACAGCCTGTGATAGCGTTATCATTCCGGCACAAGCAGATATTTTTAGCCTGCATGGTATTGAACAACTCTCTGAAACAATAAAACCTGTAAAAAAATATTGCAATCCTTCGTTGAAGATTGAGGGAATCCTTCTTACTCGTTATAGCGCAAGATCTGTTTTGAGTAGAGAATTAGCCGATCTTGCAAACCAGCTTGCTGCAAAAATTGGAACTAAACTTTTCAAAACCACAATTCGCGAAGCAATCGCCGTAAGAGAAGCTCAAGTATGTCAGCAGAGTCTTTTTAAGTACGCTCCTAAAGCAAAAGTAACAGACGATTACACAGCATTCATTGATGAGCTTCTTAAAGGAGAATGATTATGAGTATAGAAAAAAATACAACAAAAAAAAGTTTTTTGCAGAGTCCGGCTGTCCAGTTCATCACTGTACCAGAACTGGAAGAACCGACTGAACAGGTACAGGAATCCGTCGATGTCAGTATGCCTACAAAAATTCCGAACACGCCGCCAGCCGGATATAAAGTGAATCCGATGTATGTAGAAACTAAAAGCCGCCGTCTTCAGCTCGTGTTACAGCCAAGCCTCTATGAGCGCGTGAAGAAAGCAGCCAAAGATGCTGGCTTGTCTGTAAATGAGTATGTGCATCAGGTTTTGGATAACGCCACACGCAATGCGTAAAAATCACCAGATTGTCTTTAAGTATTTGCAAGAATATGCTCTAGTGACTTTTCCTGTTCGCGGGATCTGTTGCTATGTTCAGCAGCTTTGTATAGTCCTGAAATTCGTTCAATGTCCGAAAATTACTATTATCGGACATTGAGCTTGTCTTCTCTAACTTCCATATTTCTTGAATAATCTCGATGGTTACGATTTGAAAAGAGGTTGTACTTATGGAGCTTGGTTATCGAATTATAAGCCGCGTAGAAGAAGAAAAATGGGAAAAAATTCACCAGTTGAGAAGACTGGATAGTGATTTCGATTGCATTGTATCAGCTTTGGAAAAAGATTGCTTTGATAGAAGGGCACTTCTAAAAAAAGAAGCTGAGCAAAAACTGATGGAAACCAAGAAAAGTTTTGAATCCGAAAGGAATAAAATATTAGAATCCTATTCGAGTGATAAAGCATCCATTTGTCAAGCAAGAAATGACGCTATCTTAGAAAAATATGATGAATGGCTTAAAACACATTCTACTGATAATATCCGACTTGAATTGTATCGGAAGAAGTATTATGTTTCATTTAGGCAATACCTGATGTGGCGATGGATTAAATCAAAGCTGCCTGAAGAGGATCTAAAAGATGTTCCTCCATTATTTTCAGAAAATTTTACTGAGGATAAAATTCTAGACGCATACAGGATGAATTTCAAAGACAAAAGTCAAACAAGCATAGATGATAAAACTCGTTCCATAAGAGAAAAGCTCTATAATGCGATAGATATTGTACTTGGAAAACCTTTTGGGCATAAACTTCTTAGTTCAGACAAAAGATATTATCTTACTACGGATAACTGTCTATTTTTTGATATGCTTCTTGACCATGATTCAGATGAAGATTCGTACGATCACGACATTCTTGGCTTGATAAAAGGAAATCGGGCAAAAGAGATTGATGAAAATGTAAAAAGGTATATTAAGCAAGGTATGAGATCTCTTCCAAAAATTCCAGGAAGTCAGCTCTCAGTAGAAGATGTCGAAGAGCGAATAGAATCTTTATTCGGAAATGCAAAAGATGAAGCAAAGTTCATTTATGACCGAATTGGAGAGTACCTTAATTTTGATGGAGAGTCCATTGACTGGAAGAGACCCTTTGTCTTTTACACGATTGCAAATAAATATATGGAAGAATGGCTTAGAGATATAACTATTCTTGCTGAAAAAGCTGGATACCTTGGAAAAACCACAAATATTATTGACAAAGCGATAAGCGACTATATAGAAATCAATTATACCAGACTAAAAATAGATGAAGACACTTAATGCAATAGGCGTTGTACTTTATCTGTGTAAGCACTTCAAATGCGGGGACGATGCAAAAAGTATCGTCCCCGCATTTTTTAGATTTTATTAAATTGTGAAAATTGTAAACATTCATAATTGTCGATTTGTCGTTATTTTATTTATTGTCTTCCATATATTTCATCCATTGCTTATGCTAAACTAACATCGTGTAGTTCCATACACACTATATCAAAAAACATCATAGGAGGAAAACACAATGTCACAAGAAACTCCAAACTGGATGAAAAACAGGATGACGTCTCTTCTGTGCGATGACCAGTCAACTACATCTAATCCCGTTGTCCCAAAGGATAACCAAGAAAATGACGGCTCACTTATGGTTACACGCCGTGGTCCAAAGGAAGAACCACCAGAAAAGTTCCCACATTATCTTAGGAACGTTGGTGACCATTGGGAACCAATTTACGATGATGATAATGATGAATCCACCTTATCGAAGGATTCCATCAGTCAATCATCAGACAGCGATGATTACCCGGACGAACCTGACGGCAATTCGTATGCAATGGAAAGTTTTATTGAGCAACTGGCTTCCGGTAAAAAACATTTCCAAAGCAGTTCGAGCAAAAAAGAAAAGAAGAGCAAAAAATCAAAAGGAGATTCATTTACCAAAGATATTGAGGAAAACAATGACATCGACTATGCCGACTTTGGCTTCCAATCAGATAGCTCATATCGCTCAGGTCGCTCAAAGCAGCCCCCCGTAGCTGTATTGGCAAAACAACTAGCCGATGCTACTACTTTTATCACTACAAGGACTGGTGCCGTCTATCACTACGATGAAAAGGATCACTACTATAAGCCAGTAAATGTCGATAAAGCAATCGAGCTTTTTAGCCTCTATGTTGATCCAAATCTTAATGGCGCATTGAATCTACGCAATCATTCTGACATCCTCCGATGCTTACGAATGAATCCATCGCTTAAATACGATGAACCTTCAAAGAAAAAAGTACACTGTTCCTTGAAAAATTGCGTTTTCTTTACCAAGACAGGAAAAATGGAATCAAATAGTCCAAAGATACCTGTGTTCACTAGCATCAATGCCAAATACAATGAAAAAGCCGATTGTCCATCGTTCAGAAAGTTTTTGGACGATGTTTCAGGTGGCCGTGAAGATATAAAAGAACGTATCCTCATGGCTATGGGATATCTTTTAGTTGAACCTGCAAAGGGAAAATTCTTCTTCATTGCCGGTTACGCTCCTAACAGTGGAAAAAGTCTTTTCTTTAATTTTATACAACGGCTATTCCCACCGGAAAGTATCAGTAATCTTTCCCTGAATGATCTTGGCGGACATTTTGAACTGGAATCTTTACTGTCTTCGAGAATCAATTTCTGCTTGGATTTGCCGATAGAACCACTGAATGCCACTGCTGTTTCTAAGTTAAAGCAAATAACAGGCGGCGATACCCTGGAAGTCAGCAGGAAAGGCACCACTTCCCAAAAACTTGATCATCAAGTTAAACTGGTATTTTCCAGTAATGCCCCATTGAAACTTAAATCAAATGATCCTGCTTTCTGGGACAGAGTTGTTTTTCTACCGTTTCTTCGTTCCGTTCCGAAATGTGATAGACAGACAAATCTTGCTTCAAAATTCTGGAAGGAGCGCAATGGTATTGTGACACTGGCTCTCAAGTATGCTCAAAAATTAGAGGAACTGGACTTTCAGTTTCCTCCAATTCCAGAGGACGATTTGAATGGTTCCAAACAAAAACTCCCTCTGGATTTTTTGCAGGACTTCTTTGATTCCAACTGTGAGGTAGGCGACTACAACAATTTTTGTTCCTCTACCATTTTCAATAAGGCCTACATACAATACTGTGATGAAAATGGTTTTGTCGCCTGTTCTAGACAAGTGGTGAATCAATTTCTCGCCAAGCAAGGTGGTGTTCATGATAGAAGCCCTCTAATAAAGGGCGGAAATTCTGTATACGGATTCTACGGAATAAAACTTCTTCCAGAATCATCAGGCAATAATAATCCAGATTCAGTTTAATCCTATGTAGTGACCCATTAAAATTTCTTGTCAGATTTGTCAGAAATGTCAGACTTATTGTAAGTCATAGTATACGCGCATTCTATATAACACGTCAAGTGAGAGACGTGAGATGATAGAAGCCTAATATAAAGATGATCTTCCAAAATTCTGACATTTCCGACATTCTCGACACTGACCATACCGTATACTCAATATTTTTAATTATATATCATACTAATAGAAGCGATCCATGAGAGGCATATAGCTTTTCATGGATCGCTTACTTTTTAACGAAAAATGGAGGAAACCCCAATGGCCGACATTATGGCAAAAGTTCTTATGAAGGGCGCAAAAGTAATCGGAAGAGGATTTGCTCTGCTCATCATCTGGACTGCACACAGGCTCGAAAACAAATAAACACATCAAAAATTCAGGAGGTACAAACTATGTCCGCAAATGTTGAAACCATGTTCTCTGTTCGTGAGACACCTTGGCACGGCCTTGGCCGTATTGTTATGGATGCCCCTGCAAGCCGTGAAGCCTTGGAATTGGCTGGCCTGGACTGGCAGGTAGAGAGCCGCAACATCTATTCCAACACAGGTGCTATGATCCCCGGCTATCGTGCCAACGTCCGCAGTACCGATGATGCTGTACTCGGTGTCGTATCTGATCGCTACCGCATCGTGCAGAACGAGGAAGCCTTCCAGTTCACGGATGATCTGCTCGGTGAGGGTGTCACCTATGAAACTGCCGGTTCTTTGCAGGGCGGTAAAAAGGTCTGGATGCTGGCGAAGCTGCCGGAAAAGTACATTATCGCCGGAGATGAAGTGACACCGTATCTTGTGTTCTTCAACAGCCATGATGGAAGCTCTGGTGTAAAGGTTGCTATGACCCCTGTGCGTGTTGTCTGCCAGAACACCCTGAATCTGGCTCTCAGTTCTGCAAAGCGTATCTGGACTGCACGTCACACTGAAAACGTCATGCTGCGTGTGCAGGATGCCCGTGAAACTTTGCAACTTGCCAACAGCTACATGAGCGAGCTTGGCAAAGGCATATATGACCTGACCACCATCAAGCTGTCTGACCGCAAGGTACAGGAGTTCATCAATGAGTTCTTTCCTGTCACGGAAGATATGACCGATGGCCAGCGGAAGAACAACCTGCGTTTGCAGGAAGAATTGAAAGCTCGCTATTATGATGCTCCTGATCTCGCATGGGTCGGCAAAAACGGATGGCGTTTCGTGAATGCTGTTTCCGATTTTGCCACTCATGCAGACCCCATTCGCAAGACAAGGAACTACAACGAAAACCTGTTCCTGCGCACCGCGGAAGGCAATCCGATGATTGACAAAGCCTACAAGATGGTACTGGCAGCATAAAGGAGACTCTATATGAACGATGTATGCAGTCGGGTTATCCGGGAATTTTCTGAGTTCCTTGACCGCATCGAAATCAATTTTCCAAAGCCGACTTGCACCACGGCATACGAGATCACGATGAAAAGCACCATTGTCAGTGCCTTGATTACGCTGGACACCGAAAAGCAGATGGACGAGCGTTTCTGGAACCATCTCCGGGTGCAGCGGAATATTCTGGATTTCCTGTATGCCCTCTGGCTGGATGATGACCGTACCTTGGTGGACGAGTTTTCCACCATTATCAAAGACTTGGTGGAATATGATTTCTCCATTGTAGAAGAACAGATGAAAGAGAGGTTGAACATTGCATGAAACGACTTGTATCTACACGGGATCTGTCCAAAGAAGATTGGCTCCGTTATCGCAAATGCGGTATTACCGGCACGGATGCTGGTGCCATTCTTGGCTTGAATCCCTATCGCTCTGCATTTCAGGTGTACTACGATAAAATCAGCGATACCATTGAAAATATCGACAACGAGGCGATGCGTCAGGGCCGCGATCTGGAAGAGTATGTGGCGCAGCGGTTCTCCGAAGAAACAGGCTTTAAGGTGCGCCGTGCAAACGCTATCTACCAGAGCGAGGAACATCCGCTGCTTCTGGCAGACTTTGACCGCCTGATCGTTGGGCAGAAAGCAGGGCTGGAATGCAAGACAGTCTTGCCCTTCTCCGCAGATAAGTGGGCAGACGGCAAAATCCCGGCTCACTATCTGGCGCAGGTTGACCACTACTTAGCCGTCAGCGGTTTCGACTGCTGGTATGTGGTGGCTCTGATTTTCGGCCGAGAGCTGGTGATCCACAAAATTGTGACGGACAAGCAGGTGCTTTCTGATCTCATTGATAAGGAA
>OIZF01000400.1_pt1 | contig 30119 bp, 25 predicted proteins | sample 1588471 | NCBI WGS metagenome assembly OIZF01 (sample SAMN03283279) | human gut metagenome | biome: human-associated habitat; material: feces | host: Homo sapiens | place: Peru | collected 2012
CAGTTGCCAGATTTTCCCTGCTTTATAGTCTAACCGCAGATTCGCTTTAGCGAGGTTTTGATCCACTTTACTAATCAAAGGCAAGGTCACCGTCTTTTTAATTTGATTTAAGAACTGTTGCCCGGCATCCGTAAAGCCGAGAATGCGCAAATAAGGATCCTGCATCGCCGCCTGCATTTGGTCCACTTTAATGTTAAGTAATGTATACAACAACGTGCGCTGCATCCGGGCAAAAGTATAGCGCTTTGACTTTACCGATTTGATAAAGTTCTGATAACTTTTTGGCCCAGGTTCTCCAAGGGCAACCGCTGCAAGCCGATGTTCCAAACCTTCCGCCATTTGATAAACTTGGCCAAGTTGGCCAATCGTATCCGTCATTAACCGATAGCGCAACAATTGCCAAAATGGCGTTTCAAAAGCAATCGTATGTGGTGCTTGCGCAATCGCTTGTAAGGTGGCTGGTGGCACCACGCCTTGTACTTTTTCAAGCTTGCCTTTATGCAAGGCCAACCGGATTGAAGATGCTGAGGCAATGGTTTGATCATCAGCAAAACTCTGATCGTGGTACCCCGCAGCTACTCGTTGAATGGGGTGTAACGTCATATCCACCCCAAGTTTAAGAACCGCTTTGGCATAACCAAATGCCAAAATGTCATTTGGATCCTCTAACACAAAACCAGTCTCTTGCGCCAATTGCGTTGCGTAAGCTTGCGCAAAAGTTTGATTTTTCTCTTGAAAAGCATGCCCGTCTTCGACACTTGGTGCCTGTTCGGCCAGCTTTAAGAAATCAACATCCGCATGTTCACTCCCAAAGACCATGTCTTTGATGCCCATCGCTGCCAATAAGCGCACAGCACCTTCGGCAAAAATATGGCTAGGTTGCACGGCATAAAAAGTTGGTAGCTCAATGACAAGATCCACCCCGTTTTCCAGCGCTGTTTGCGTCCGTGTCCATTTATCAAATAAAGCAGGTTCCCCACGTTGGACAAAATTACCCGACATCACGGCCACCACAACATCGGCCCCAGTCACCGCTTTGGCTTGTTGTATGTGGTAACGATGCCCATTATGAAATGGATTGTATTCAGTTACTAAACCAACAACTTTCATGCTTTCACCGCCTTAAAGAACCAACGATCCGTAGCCTCATCAATGGTACTGTCACCAAAATCGGCCGACACCGTTATTTGTTCGAATCCTGCCGCCATCAACTCTCGTTGATAAGTCTCTAAATCATACGTTTGTTCATGATGAATTTCACGTAAAACTTTAAACCCATCAATGGCCGCGTCATACACAAAAAACTTTAAATCATGATCAACACTATTCGTCGCTTCGCCTGGATAACTCGTCCACATGAAGATGTTTTCATCATCATCATCGTTATTATAGTAATAATCGGCATAACCAACATTGACTTGATGCGGTGTAATCACATCAAACAAGAATTGCCCACCTTTGTCCAAATGCGCCGCAACTTCATGAATAGCCGATCGGAAATCAGCCAGTGTGGGCAGATAGTTCAGCGCATCTGCAAAACTCACAATCGTTGGATAGGTTTTCTGCCAGTCTGACCAATCACGCATATCCGCTTGTAACAAGGTCACATCCACATCGGCCGCTGCGGCGTGCTGCTGGGCTAATGTTAACATCTCAGCTGAAATATCAAGCACATCAACTTGGTACCCTTGTTGCGCCAATAACACTGCCAAACGCCCCGCACCACCACCAAGATCTAAAATGGCGCCTGGTTGAGTTTGGCTAGTCACAAAATCAGCCCAATCCTGATACATGTCTTGATCAAATAACTGATCATATTTCGCTGCAAAAGTTGAATAATTATTTTGTAAATTGTCGTTTGTCATATGTTCTATTTTAACAGAAAAAAGACGAGCTGCCGCTCATCTTAGTTAGTCTGCCACCAATAATTCTGTGAGATCCAGGTAAGGCGCATCGTGCCAAAGACGTTCCAAATTATAGAAATCACGTTGTTCCGTTGAAAAGACATGCACAATCACATCGCCTAAATCAACCAAAACCCAATCCGCTGCTTGGAAGCCTTCAATTAACTTAACTTCGCCCCCAGCTTCTTGAATTTTGTCTTTTACTTCCGTCACAATTGCCTGTACCTGCCGGTTTGAAGCGGCATCAGCAATCACAAAGTAATCAGCCATCAAGCTCACGTGTCGCATGTCTAGTGCAACAATGTTGTTGGCTTTCTTGTCATCAACTGCCTTAACGGCTGTTTCTAATACTGTTTTTACATCTAATGCTGTTGTCAAAATTTTTGCCTTTACTTTCGTTTATACGTTGCCCTTAAGCACGGGACAACCAGTAATTATAGGTCGTAATACTTTTTGGATAAATCGGTGTTGCTTTTTCGACCAACCGTAAAACAGTATGGACGATTTGGTACTTGATACCAGCAGCTAGGGATTGATCCGTCAGTTGACGTGCCGTTTCCACCCCAGGAAACGTGCGACCCAATTCTAAATAGTCTGCCATAAAAATAATCTGTGATAACAAAGACATATCCGCCCCTGATCCTGTGGTATGTTGCCGAACAGCGGTTAAGATATCTGGATCATCAATGCCTAACTCATCGTGAATCATTTCCGCACCAACGACACCATGCCAAATATAATTCCCCCAATTGACTAAATCAGGATCCAAATGTTTGGCCTGAATCACGGCAAGGAAATCCGCATCAGCGCGTTCTTTGGCATAGTCATGCACGAGTGCAGCAATTTCAGCCTTTTCTGGTGACACACCATACTGTTTGGCTAATTTGAGCGCGTAATCTCTGACACGTAAAACATGTTGGAAACGATAGTCCGACAGTTGTGCAGCGACACGTTTTTCAAGTTCAGCCATACTACCATCAAAATACTTAGTCATAGAGCCCCCGATATAAATGATATTCCTCAATAAAATAACTGACGCGTTCTGGTACCAGATAGCGAATACTTTGGTTTAACCGCAGTTTTGTCCGAATATCTGAAGCCGAAATTTGAATTTTGGGCACATCACACCAAATAATAGGATAATCCGATTGAACGGGTTGTTGGGTTGTTTTACCAGCTGCTAGTTGTACCAATTGCACCAGGTCATCAATATGTGCCCAAGTTGGCAGCTTTTCAACAAGATCACCACCCATGATGAAGGTGTACGCATTTTCTGGATGCGCTTGGGTGAGTGCCAGCATCGTTTGATACGTCAACGATGGGCCACCCTGATAGATTTCAAGCAATTCAAGGTCAAAGAAGGGATTGCCCATAATCGCTTGGCGAACCATTTGCACGCGATCCGCCGGCGCAATCGCACTGGCATGGCGGCCGTCTACCGGTTGTGCATTTGGCAGCCAGTAAACCTTTTCTAACCCCAATTGTCGCCCGATACTTTCCGCCAACACCAGTTGGCCCATATGTGGCGGGTCAAACGTCCCACCAAAAATACCGACACGGTGTTGCGGTTGCACGACGGCTGCTTGCAGTTGCCTTTGTGTGATCGTTGTTGCTATCCCTTGCATTGACATGACTACCTTTGATTAAATCTTTGCTAATGCCACAGAAATCTTCTTATATTTATCTTCTTGCGCTGGCAAGTACAACACCAACGTCCGGCCAATGACTTGCGCGACCGTGATGTCTGAGTGTGATTGAATAAAATCTGCCACCGCTTGTGCTGAATCGTCCGCACTTTGTTGGATGCTAATTTTAATTAATTCACGCTTGGCAATGGCCAAAACAATTTCGTCGACCCAAGCTTGCGTCAATCCATTTTTACCAACAGAAAAAATAGGTGAAAGTGTGTTGGCTTGTGCGCGTAAGAAACGCTTTTGTTTTCCAGTAAGTTGTAACATTAAATCATTGCCTTTCGAATAAGGACAGAAACGCCCTGTGGTGCCCAACCGCTGACTTGTACGCCAGCTGGTACAGAAATCCAGCCCAAACCAGCAAACACAATATCACTCTTTTCCGTCGTTTTAAAGGTGTGCTTAACAAGGGTTGTCCCTGTTTTTGGTGCTGGTGTTAATAGTGACCCGACATGCTTCTCATAAAAAGCATCCGCACCGGCCAACTTTGTCCGGTGTAACTTGAGATTATTTTCAAAGTATGCCGTGAATGCTGATCGTTCGCCTGCTTCAAAATCAAAGCGTGCCAGTCCGCCAATAAATAGCGTTTGCTCCGGATTCAATTGATAAGTACGTGGTTTAATTTCGTTTTTAGGCAACGCGTACTTCAAGTCTTTGTCCGACAATACGTGTGCAATCTGATCACGCTTAATAATACCTGGTGTGTCAATCAACTGCTGCCCATCAGATAGTGGGATTTCAATCCGATCAAGTGTTGTCCCTGGGAAACGTGAAGTCGTAATTAAGTCTTTCACCCCAGTACTTGTTTTAATAATTTGGTTAATCAAGGTTGATTTACCAACATTAGTGACCCCAACCACGTAGACATCTCGGCCGGCACGTAATTCATCAATTTCAGCCAACAACGCATCAAGATTTTGTGGGTGTGTTGCTGACGTCAAGAAAATATCGACGGGCTTAATGCCTTGCGCCTTCAATTCTGCTTGCAACCAGTTTTTTAACCGATTCTTGTTCAATAACTTTGGCAGTAAGTCCACTTTATTGGCCACCACCAAAATCGGGTTATCTTGCCCCACAAAGCGTGGCAAGCCAGAAATTTCTGAGCCGGTTACATCAAAAACATCAATCACATAAACAATTAAAGCGCGTGTATCTGAGATTTGATGCAGCAAGCTCGCAAAGTCATCGTCCGTTAATTCTACGGGTTGAATTTCGTTATAATGCCGCAAACGGAAACACCGTTGGCAAAGCAATTCGTCCCGATCAATGGCCTTTTTCAAAGCACTCATTGGTAAATAACCCGATTTATTTGGGTCATCGACCTGGATTAAGGCGCCACAGCCAATGCAGCGCAAACCGTCATTTAATTCTTCTCGGACATAGGCGTCCGTTACTTCAGTTGTCACGAAGTGATTTCTCCCATTTTAAGTTTGGATGTGCGCGAAAAACAATTTTCTTCACTTGCTTTTCAATACTACGATTTAGCCATGTTTGCCACATATCCGAGTCAATCAAACGTTTAACAAGGACACTCCGCACGCCCGCAGCATGGGCTGCCCAAACATCCGTTAACATTTGATCCCCTACCATAATAACCGATTCACGTTTTAAATGGTGCGTCCGCAAAACATGCAAAATACCTCTAGGCAGTGGCTTAAGCGACCAAGAGACGAATTGTACGCCTAACGGCTCAACGGCTTTGGCCACCCGCTTGGTGGTATTATTTGAGACCACGATTAACTCGATCCCACCTTCACGCAAATCAGCTAACCACTGGCGCAATTCCGGCGTACCGTTTGGATTATTCCAGGCCAGTAACGTATTATCTAAGTCGGCAAGGACTGTTTTAACCCCATGAGCCTTAAGGTCATCAACGGTTAAATCATATATTCTTTCAACCATATAGGTTGGCGTAAATTGTTCTAAGCGCATGCAAATCATCATCCAGTTTATTTATTCTATTCTATTATACACTACTCTACTGCTAAATTTGATACCACTCTTGTTGTGAATAAATTAAGCTGAAATAGAAAAAGTACACCGAAGTGTACTTTGTGATTTGCACCATTTGTATGACGCCAAATGAGGCTTAATACCAGTTATTAGCTTGCCAGTGCGCAATGGCTTGCGCAACTGTGCCATAACGGTCCGCAATGTATTTTTGCATGGCTTCAAGTTGCACAGCATAGTTTCCGCGATAATTTTGGCCCGGCACATACTTGGCATAATAGTTTTCACTTAATTGTCCAATACCGTAGTAAGGCCCATTTTGTGCATTCACATTGCCACTACTTTCACGTGCAATCAACCATTGCAAGTCACCAGAAGCTGGTGCTGGTGCTGGCGTTGCCTCAGCTGGCTTAGCTGCTGTTGCAACAGGTGTCACAACGGCTTGTGCCGCTGGTGCTGGTGTCGCTGCAACAGGTTCTGTTGCTGCAACGGCCGGCGCTGATTCAACTACAGTTGATTCAGCTGGTGTTGTCGTTTGTTCAGACATTTTGTTGGCTGCTACAGCCTGACTGACTGACAATTGGACTGACTTCACGTCAGCTAATGAAGCAACAGCGCGATCGACCGCTTTTACATTAACTTGTTCGTTTAATGAAGCGGCATCTGTCGGATGACTTTCAGCTTTAAGTTGCGCGCCGAGAACCCCCAATGTCATACCAGTTACTGTTGCACTTGTAATTAAAATTTTCTTTAACATCATGTGACTTATTTTGACGTATCAATATTACATATATGTAACATAGCCAATCAAAAACCGGTACAAAAACCATTTAATATACAAAAGGTATCAAAAATATCTATTTAAAAAGTTATATTTTACCCAAAAACAAGCTGAACACGCAGTATCATCGCACTTTCAAAACCAGCGAAAAAATGCTGATGCCTGAAAATTACTACCCAATTGCACCAAAAAACATGATTGATTTAATATTTTTGTAACATTGTTGCGAAATTTTGTTACATGACTAATCAATTTTGTCAAATAAAAACGTCACCTCATCAATTTGAGGTGACGTTAATACGATCTAAATTTTATAGGTCTTGTTCGAAGTCAGCTGGTGTGTACAACTTCAACCAGTTACTGAAGACGAATTGTGCAATAAATCCGGCAATGATTGGAATGATAATCCAAGCAATCAAAGCTGTGAATGGATTAATGAAGTGGTTCATCACATTTGCTGGAATTGATGGATCCTTGACCATTGATTGGATTGGTGATACCAAACCGATGTAACCGAATCCGGCAGTTGTTGGTGTCCCTTGAATATTGAACAAAGCCACCGGAATAGCCGAAATAGCTGCCGCCAGCATAAATGGCAGCATCGTTACCGGCTTAGCAAAGACAGATGGCATCATACCCTTCATGGCACCCAAAGCAATCGCTACTGTGACACCAGGCTTGTTTACACGCCATGAGTTAATCAACAACACAATTGTTGTTGCCACAACACCCATGGCGGCTGCACCTGAACCGATACCTGACAATGAAATAGCCAAGGCAATACCAACAGTTGAAACAGGTGTAATAATGATAATTGAGAATGCCATCGCAATCAACATTACCATTGGAATTGGTGCCAAACGCGTAAACGTTTCAACCAAGTTACCAATCCAAGTTGTAACGGCACCAACATAAGGGGCAATCAACTTACCAAACAAACCAACACCACCACCAATGATGATTGGGCTCAAAATGATGGCAACAGAACCAAAGCCCTTCAAGTAACGTGCCACTAACCATGTCACAAAGACCGCAACAGCAGCCACAATCATGGCATTGATCACATCACCAGCACCACTTGCAATGTAAATATTACTTGGCGCAATTGTTTTCGCCCCTGTGATTGGGTTCACGAAACCAGTTGGCACTTGCGCCCACTTAATTGAACCAGACGCCGCAGCTGTTGCAATCGCAACAACCCCAACATCCAAACTCTTCATCTTAAATTGCAAGGCAACCGCCATACCAATCAAAACGGGGATAAATGAAGTGAACAATGTCAAGATGGCACTTAAATGGCCACCAAATGTTGTTGTCCCCAAACCAGAGTATTGAATGATGTACTTCATCACAGCTGATGGCAAGACACCAATCAAAATACCTTGCGCTGAACCAGACAAAACCTTAAAGAAGAAATCCTTCAACTTTAGTTCTGTATCACCGTTAAATGTTACTGGGGCGTTTTCCACCGCCTTACGAGCATATTCTTCATTGCGTAAGGCTTGTGAATCTTTTGAAGCCCACTTTTGGCCTTCTGCTTTAATCGTCATAATTTCCCTCACCTAAAATTACAGCAATCCCTAACTGTATTGCTAAGCTCTTTCCGACAAAATTCTAACCTGTGTCCTACCACGACACAAAATGACATAAGAAAACCCGCGGCTACTGCGGGTGTTTCTTTGTTTAGTACTTCACAGCATTTGCTGGTGTTTCACCCTTGGCAAATGCAACGGCAGCATCAAATGATTGATGTACCATTTCACGCACAGCGTGCGTTGTATAGAATGCAGTATGTGGTGTCACATAAACATTTTCACGTGAAATCAAATCATCCAAACGCTTGTCTGCCAAACCGTTTTCTGACCAGTCCTTGTTGAAGACACCAACTTCACCTTCATAAGTATCCATTACGAAGCCAAACAACTTCTTTGAATCCAATGCGGCAACAACAGCATCTGTATCAACCAACAAACCACGAGAAACGTTAACCAAGACTGCATCGTCCTTCATCTTAGCAATTGTTTCTGCATTGATCATTTGATCATTGACACCTGGAATATGTGGGACGTGCAATGACACGATGTCTGATTGTTCAAGCAATTCATCCAATGTGTCAACGTAAACACCTTCTGCTTCAAGTTCTGGGTTACGGTAAACATCATAAGCGACAACCTTAGCCCCGAAACCTTGCATGATTTCCAAGAAGACACGACCGATGTGGCCTGTCCCAACAACACCAACAACTTGGTCACGCACTTCACGACGGATTGTTGGTTCCCAACGCAAATCACGCTTTTGTACTTTGTTTTCCATCACCTTAGCTTGTGACAACAAAGCCGCCACTTGGATGGCTGCATGTTCCGCAATGGCATTTGGTGAGTAAACTGGTACGTTTGAAATGTTGAAGTTCAAAGCCTTCGCTGTTTCAAAATCAATGTTATCTGTTCCGACGTTACGCAAAGACATGTTTGTTACACCGGCTTCTGCCAATGCCTTCAATGTTTCAGGCGTATAGTCTAATTGTTGATAAACAACGGCTGAATCTGACCCCTTAGCCAAAGCGGCTGTTTCAGGTGTCAAAAGTTCTTGAGTGTAATCAACTTCAACTTCTGGATGCGCTGACTTCCAGTCTTCCAACGCTGGCTTTTCGTCATCACGAATACCGTAAGCAAAAATCTTCATAATATCCTCCAAAAATTTTATTACTACCTTATTTTACCCCATATTGTGCATATTTGCACGTGAAAGCATTAATTTAATGAGATTATTATATAACGCCCATTCCCGTGAAAACGCAATGATATACTATCTCATTTTTAAGGACTAAGCACAACGTTACCTAATAAAAAAACCAACCGCAACTCACAAAGTTATCGATTAGTTTTCTCATCATTACTTGACCACAGGCTTTTCACCAGATTTCGTCAAAATACCGTCAATAAAGCCGTACTCTAACGTTTCTTCAGCACTCATCCAATAATCACGTTCAGTATCATGTGCAATTGTTTCCAAGTCCTTGCCAGACGCATCAGCCAAAATACGGTTCAACTTTGCCCGTGTTTTAGTCAATTGTTCAGCAATAATGGCCATATCTGTTTGCTGGGTGCCACCAGCAGCACCGCCCATTGGTTGGTGAATCAAATATTCAGCATTAGGCAACATGAAACGATGACCCTTTTCACCAGAACTGGCAATAATCGTCCCCATTGAAGCCGCCAAGCCCATCACAATGGTGGTCACTGGTGCCTTAATAAAGTTCATCGTATCTGTAATCGATAGCCCAGCAGTGACTGAACCACCTGGTGAATTGATATACATTGAAATTTCTTTTGTTGGATCTTGGGCTTCTAAGAATAGCAATTGGGCAACAATTGACGTTGCCATGCTATCTTCGATTTCGCCTTGTACCAAAACAATCCGATCTTTTAACAAACGTGAAGGCAAATCATAGCTTTCACGGCCGTTGGCTGTTTGTTCAATAACTCCTGGCCACATAGTTGTTAAGCTCCTTTTCATGGTCCCAACCTGACATTCCCACCATACGGTAAGTTTGTCAAGTTGGTCAATTATGTGTCACTCGATGGTAACATCAAGTCACTAAGACTATTTTAGCACAAAGATATTTAGAGTGCTAAAATTTGTTTTACAACTTCGCTAGGTCAAATGGCACCTCATCTTTGATCATCTGTTCGAGCTCTTTTAACTTCCGCATGCGATGGTTGGCCCCGGATTTACTAATTTCCAAATAATCTCCCAGTTCAGCTAACGAGGCGTCTGGATGCTCTAATCGCGCTTTGGCGATGTCACGTAACTTTTTTGGTAACAAATCTAAATCACCAATGGCATTAGCAATAAATAGGATTTGCTGCACTTGCTTATTGGCTGCATCGGCTGTTTTTTGCATATTTGCCATTTCGGCATTCATCATCCGATTAACCGAATTGCGCATATCACGCATCATGCGGATATCTTCAAAGCGCAACATGGTCTGGGAGGCGCCAATCAGTGACAAAAAATCGACAATTTTTTCGGCGCGCTTCAGATAAACAATAAAGCCGCCTGCCCGATCCGTAATTTTGGCCGGCAAGCCAAATTCTTGCATCATTTGCAACATTTTTTCGGCCAGTTCTTCATGCGTTGTAAAGATTTCTAAATGATAATTCGCTTTTTCAGGTGAATTCACGGAACCGGCCGCCAAAAAGGCCCCGCGCAAAAATGAACGGCGCTTATCTTTTTGATTGAGCAGGCGTGCGGGGATTTCTGGGTGTAAACCAAAGGGATCAACGCCTAAATCCGCCAATACCGCCTCAACCTGCGTTTTCAGCAGCACACCATAGGACTTATGCTGTGATAAATGACTATGATCAGCCATCGTGACTTCCACCAAGACGCCCTCATAATTTTGCGTTAACAACGTATAAATGCGGCGTGCAATGGCGGCATTTTCAGTTTTGACCGACACGGTCTGATCAAAGCCCAGCGTACTGACACCATTCATACGCATCAGTGCCGACAATTCCGCTTTGGCATTGCCGTCATGCACCAATAATCCCGTTAATTCTTTTTTGACATCAGCCGCGTAGGACATCGTTTCACTCCAAAATTTGCATCAATTCTGCCATGATTTTATCCCCATCATGGAAAGCACCGGCATCACGCAATTGTAAGAAGTCGCCAGCAATTTCTTGTGCGCCCTGAACCGCAACGGCAGCCGGATCGAGCTTCACTTGATTAGAAATTTCATGCCATTTTTGAAAGTCAACGAAATCATCTGGGACAATCGCGTTGTTGGCAATCACATAATCAATCACCGGTGCACCAATATGCGCGTTTAAAGCCAATAAATGCTGCGCATCCGTGTAGGCATCCGTTTCACCCTTTTGCGTCATAATGTTTGAGATGTAGACTTGTTTGGCCGCTGTCAACCGCAACGCTGTCCGAACTTCTGGCACAACGACGTTGGGTAAGATTGACGTAAATAAGCTACCTGGCCCATAGACAATCATATCCGCATCCAAAATCGCCTCGACGACTTCTGGTGCGGCACGTGGTACGTCTTGTGAGGCATCACGCGTGACCCAAACATGATCAATTGTTTTATGTGCCTTCGTAATCTCTGACTCACCGGCTAAAATATTGCCATCCTTAAATTCGGCGTGTAAGACAAGTGGTTCGTTGGATACTGGATAAATACGGCCACGAACTTTCATAAAGTCAGCGAGATGCTGCACCGCATCAAAGATGCTATTATGCATTTCCGTCATTGCCGCAATAATCAAATTCCCTACTGCGTGTTGCGCGAAAAAATCATCCTTGGCATCAAAACGGTACTGCATCACTTGTTTAATTGCAGGGTCCACATCAGACATGGCCACTAAAATATTGCGGATGTCACCAGGCGGCACAATGTTAATATAGTTCCGTAACAAGCCGCTTGACCCACCGTCATCGGCAACGGTGACAATGGCTGTTAAATCGAGACGTTCCTTGACAAGTGGTTTAATAATGACGGGTAATCCTGAACCACCGCCAATGATCACTATTTTTGGTTTATTTGGCATATCTCCAATTGTTCAAACTACCTGATACCATCTGCGACCGCGATGGCCGACGATAAAGCCTATGTCGCAGACGGGTAGTCAACGATTCACCTTCCTTAATTTACCTTTCATTATCTCACATTTTAGCCGGATAGTTGCAATTTTTCAGATTTTTGGTATACTTATAATATGTAAGTAAGATTGCTAGTATGCTTGTTAGCATACCGTCCCTATTTGCAAATACACACAAATTGGAGATCTCATCACATGACAGAAAAATTAGATATTGCTTCAGCAGCACGGAAGTTGAAGAGCCCAAACATCAAGACACGTAAGCGTGCCTTGAAGGCGATTCATGACTTAGCGAAGCAAAAGAAAGTATCACGATAATCAGTCATTTAAAAGCCCACTGTTCTGAGAACAGTGGGCTTTTCTTGTGCTATTGCTTGGCTGCACGCGCTAAATCACGTGTCATAATTTCTTTGAGATATTTACCCGTATACGATGTGGCATGCGCCATCACTTTTTCAGGTGTCCCAGTGACCAAGACATTACCGCCACCTTCACCACCTTCTGGTCCCATATCGATGACCCAATCAGCTGATTTGATCACATCCAGGTTATGTTCAATCACAACCACAGTATTCCCAGCTTCAACCAACCGTTCCAAAACAACGAGCAAACGAGCAATGTCATCAACATGCAGACCAGTTGTTGGCTCATCCAAAATATACATCGTTTTGCCATTGGTTCGCCGGTGCAGTTCGGAAGCGAGTTTCATCCGTTGCGCTTCACCACCCGAAAGCGTGGTAGCTGATTGGCCTAACTTAATGTACCCTAGCCCGACATCCACAATAGTTTGCAACTTGCGCGCAATTTTTGGAATTGGCGCAAAAAAGGCTAATGCTTCCGTGGTCGACATGTCCAAAATTTGTGAAATGTTATGACCTTTATAAGTCACTTCTAGGGTTTCCGTATTATAACGTGTCCCGCCACAGACTTCACATGTCACATACACGTCGGGCAAAAAATTCATTTCGATTTTAATCACCCCATCACCACGGCAGTTTTCACAACGGCCACCCTTGGTGTTAAATGAAAAACGGCCTTTATTGTAACCACGCATTTTAGCTTCATTAGTCTGTGCAAACAGTTCACGGATATCATCAAAAACACCCGTATACGTTGCCGGATTGGAACGTGGCGTCCGGCCAATTGGCGATTGATTAATGTCGACAACTTGTTCAATGTTGTCGACACCTTCAATCGTGCGGTACTTCCCAGGCTTTTCCGAATTATGATTTAATTTCTGCTTCAACGCCCGCTTCAAAATTTGATTCACCAGCGTTGATTTCCCAGAACCCGACACCCCCGTGACAGCCACAAACTTACCCAAAGGGAATTTGACGGTGACATTCTTGAGATTGTTTTCTTGAGCACCTTTGATCGTAATGGTTTGGCCATTCCCTTCGCGTCGTTGTGTTGGTACAGGAATAAACTTTTTGCCGGATAAATACTGGCCCGTGAGCGAGTTTGGATTGGCAGCCACTTCGGCTGGTGTGCCAGTTGCCACGATCTCACCACCTAGTGTTCCCGCGCCCGGCCCCACATCAATCAAGTGATCAGCTGCCAGCATCGTATCTTCATCGTGTTCCACCACTACCAACGTATTGCCCAAGTCACGCATATTTTGCATCGACTTTAACAACATATCATTATCGCGTTGATGTAAGCCAATGGACGGTTCATCTAAGACATAAAGCACCCCTGACAAATTAGAACCGATTTGTGTGGCTAGGCGAATGCGTTGCGATTCGCCACCAGATAGGGTGCGAGCTGCACGGGATAGCGTCAAATATTGCAAGCCGACGCTCGCCAAAAAGCCCAAACGATCTTTAATTTCCTTAATAATCGGTGCGGCAATTGTGGCATCTTGTTCCCCCAATGTAATGTCATTAAAAAAGGCCAACTCTTGATCCACTGGCAAGTCCGATACTTCACCAATATGGCGACCGTTGATTTTAACCGAGCGGGCAGCTGCGTTGAGGCGATAACCTTGACAAGCCTGACAAGTGAGCTCAGTCATATAATTAGCCATTTGGTCACGAGTAAATTCCGAATTCGTTTCGTGGAACCGCCGCGAAATGTTAGTGATTACCCCTTCAAAAGGCATATCTACATCACGAACACCTCCAAAGTCATTTTCGTAATGAAAATGAAAATCCTTCGTCCCAGAGCCTTGCAAAATGAGGCGTTGCTGTTTTTTAGGTAAGGCTTTGAAGGGCGTATCCATATCAATCCCTGATTGCTCAGCAAATTGCCGTAACATCTCAGGATAATACTGCGATGAAATCGGATTCCAAGGGGCGATGGCCCCTTCACGAAGCGTTTTGCTATCATCGGGTACAACCAGGTCAATATCGACCTCACGCGTAACACCCAAGCCTTGACAAACCTCACAAGCGCCGAGTGGCGCATTGAAACTAAACAAGCGTGGTTCTAAGCGCCCCACACGAAAATCTTTCAACTCCCCCAGATAGTGATCAGAAAATTTCAAGGGGGCTACTGCTGGTTCACCCTCACGCGTCACGACATCCAACTGCACTAAACCATCCGTTAAACGCACGGCGGCTTCGATAGCATCAAATAGACGTGAACGTGAATCATCACGTAACACAATACGGTCAATCATCACGTCAATATCATGGGCCGTTTCTTTATCGAGTGTGGGTGTTTGCGCATCTAATTCATAGATGTCACCGTCAACCCGCGCGCGAATATAGCCTTGCTTACGCATGTTGTCAAATGTTGTCTCATGTGAGCCACGTTTGCCGACAATAATGGGGGCAAATACTTGTAACCGGCTGCCAATAGCCAGTTGTTGATAAACATATTCTACCATTTGGTCAATTGACATCATGACTTTGGTGCCATCCGCCGGTTCATCTGGCCGACCAACACGCGCATATAACAATCGGAAGTAGTCATTAATTTCCGTTACGGTCCCTACCGTCGATCTTGGGTTATTAGACGTTGTTTTCTGATCAATTGAAATGGCCGGCGACAAGCCATCAATTGAATCAACATCTGGCTTATCCATTTGCCCTAAAAATTGGCGCGCATAAGAAGATAAACTCTCGACATATCGTCGTTGGCCCTCCGCATAGAGCGTATCGAATGCCAAAGACGATTTCCCAGAACCGGACAACCCTGTCACAACGGTTAATTGATCCTTTGGAATATCCACATCGATATTTTTTAAGTTTTGGGCGCGTGCGCCACGAATTTCAATATTAGTTTTCGCCATAGCGTTTCAACGTTACGCTGCTGACTATCAGCATAACGCCCTTCCTTATCCTAAATTTCATTGCTCATTTCATTATAACAAGCCTTACAAGCGACGCTGTGATTTTGCTTGAGCTACAATAAGGCTTTCAGCGACATGACACTATCCCGTAGTTGCGCGGCTTCTTCGAAGTCTAATGCTTTGGCCGCTGCTTTCATCTGACCTTCCAAATTGGCAATAATATTTTTTTGCTCATCCTTAGGCAGATCTTTAAAGGCCACTTGTGTCAAATCAATTTTCTCACCCGTTGTCGTCTCTGTTCTGACAGAAATCAAATCCCGAATTGGCTTTTTAATGGTCACTGGCGTAATGCCATGTTGGGCGTTGTATTGCATTTGAATTTCCCGACGACGCGCTGTTTCATCAATCGCTTCTTGCATCGAGCGGGTCATCTTGTCAGCATACATAATCACATGACCATTGGCATTACGTGCCGCACGGCCGATGGTTTGAATCAGTGAGCGGGGATTACGTAAGAAGCCTTCCTTATCCGCATCAAGAATGGCCACCAAGGAAACTTCTGGCACGTCAATGCCTTCACGTAATAGATTAATCCCAATCAACACGTCGTACTGACCCAACCGCAGATCACGAATAATTTCAGTGCGTTCAAGCGTCTTAATATCGGCATGCAAATAGGCCACTTTTAAGCCAACATTCTTTAAATAGTCAGTTAAATCTTCGGCCATTCGCTTCGTTAAGGTGGTAATAAAGACACGTTCGTTCTTGTCAACGCGCTGGTTGATTTCACCAACCAAATCATCAATTTGGCCCATCACTGGCCGCACTTCAACTTCTGGATCTAGCAAACCAGTTGGTCGGATAATTTGTTCGGCCACATGGTCTGGCGTCACACGTTCTAATTCATAATCACCAGGGGTAGCAGACATGTAAATAATTTGATTCACGCGTTGCTCAAACTCTGGTAATTTAAGCGGCCGATTGTCAAGCGCTGATGGTAAGCGAAAACCATAATTAACCAACGTTTCTTTTCGTGCTTTATCGCCATTAAACATCCCCCGAATTTGTGGCATCGTCACGTGGCTTTCGTCTGCAACAATCAAAAAATCATCCGGAAAGAAGTCTAGCAAGGTAAATGGGGGTTCCCCTGGCTGACGACCATCCATCCAACGAGAATAATTTTCAATCCCACCAACAAAACCCATTTCTTCCAGCATGGCTAAATCGTACTCTGTTCGCTGCTTAATGCGTTGTGCTTCAATTAATTTGCCTTCTGCCTCAAATTTAGCCACTTGGGCAGTCATTTCATCATTAATCCCCGCTAAGGCATAGCGCATTTGATCATCATTAGTCATAAAATGTTTAGCGGGATAAATGGCGACAAAATCACGCTCAGCGACTGTTTCGCCTGTTAATGAGTTAATTTCACGAATACGATCAATTTCATCACCAAAAAATTCAACCCGTAACGCCATCTCATCTTCTGATGCGGGGAAAATTTCCATAATATCCCCTCGAACGCGAAACGTTCCGCGGTGGAAATCAATATCGTTGCGGGTAAATTGCACATCGATCAAATCACGCATTAGTTGGTCACGACCGTACTCATTGCCCACGCGGAGGTTAATCACGTGTTCTTGATATTGATGCGGATCACCCAACCCAAAAATCGAACTCACCGAGGCCACCACAATCACATCATTACGTGACAATAAAGAACTCGTCGCTGAGTTGCGTAATTGATCAATTTCATCATTAACGGCCGAGTCCTTTTCAATAAAGGTATCCGAACTTGGCACATAGGCTTCCGGCTGATAATAATCATAATAAGACACAAAATATTCAACGGCATTATTGGGGAAAAATTCTTTTAACTCGCCATAAATTTGCCCGGCCAATGTCTTATTATGGCTCAAGACCAAGGTTGGCTTTTTCACGCGTTGAATCACATTTGAAATGGTAAACGTTTTTCCCGTACCCGTTGCGCCCAACAGGATCTGTTCTTTGACGCCAGCGTTAATACCTCGCACTAACTGGCTAATGGCTTGTGGTTGATCGCCGGTTGGTTGATACTTTGACACCACTTCAAATTCATGTTTGGCAACATTTTCACGCATCGTTTTCTTCCTTCGTTCACTTTATTTCATTATACAATAAAACGAACAAACGTTCTATTGTTTGCTCGTTTTACTTGGCGGATGAACTCGCATCCTGCGCATTATTATCGGTTGTTTTCAACTCCGGTGCATCAGTTTGATACTCACTAATCGTTGATTTACCCTTGTTTTTAGCCAGTACGCTCGATGGATTGGTTTGTTGTGCCGCCTTTAGTGACGCTAGCCCAGCACTCTTTTTGTAATCTAACGCTTTCTTGTTGACGGCATGGAAATCTGGTCGTGCCGTATCAAAGCGCAACAAGTCACCCGTAATGACCGCATCTGAATTTTCTAAGACTTGGTCCACATACTTTTGCGTTGGCCCAGCCATCTTTTTCAAATTCGGATCGTTAGCAAGTGTCACTTGCTCCCCCGTGACGGTATTAAAGTATTGATTGTTATACTTCATATACGTTGGGGTAATCCAGTCGCCATCACGGAACGGCACAATGCCTTGATACTTTGGTGATAACATATCCTGACCAAACATGATCATATTGTCATCGGGAATGCCTAGCAAATCAAGCAAGGTTGGCATCATATCAATTTCACCACCATACGTATGATCCACCCCACCCTTGAGACCAGTGGCATGAATCATAAATGGTACTTTTTGGAACTGCGCCAAATCATAATTGGTCACTTTATCCTTACCCAGCAATTGCGCAATGGCTGGTTGATGGTTTTCAGAAATACCATAGTGATCCCCATACAACACAAAGACGGAGTTATCATACAAACCAGCTTTTTTCAAGTAAGTCATGAATTCGCCAAAGGCTTGGTCAAGATAATGTGCCGTTTGTACATAACCATCCACTGTGTTATCCCCAGTGGTGGTTGCTGGGAAGTCAATGTTAGCCTTATCCAAATCATAAGGATAATGATTCGTGACCGTAATCAATTTAGCATAAAATGGCTGTGGCAATTGTTCCAAATACTTGGCACTATCTTGCAAGAAGATTTTATCTTTCAAGCCATACCCAATGTTAAAGTTTGGCTTATCCGCATTAGGATAATAAGACTTCGAGAAGAAATAATTATACCCAAATGACTTATACGTGTTATCGCGGTTCCAGAAACTTGCCACGTCACCGTGGAAGGCGGCCGTTGTGTAGCCACGTTGGCCTAGGATCGCCGGGAAGGATTCAAACGTATTGCTGGTACCATATTTCACCATCGCTGAACCCGTTGACAGCCCAAATAATGAGTTTTCCTGCATCATTTCAGCATCAGAAGTCTTCCCTTGCCCAACTTGATTATAGAAATTATCAAAGCTGAGCGTATTTTGATCATGGTAGAACTGATTCAGGTTTGGTGTGACTTCACGGCCGTCAACCTTATAATCGATTAAGAATTGCTGGAAGGACTCCAGGTGAATCATGAAGACATTCTTCCCTTTTTGCGTCCCATAATATTCCAGATTATCTGGTAATTTCTGACTCGCGACAAATTGCTTAATCTTGGTCAAATCAGCCGGCTTTGCCCGTTTACGACTTTCCGTTTGATTATATGTTTGCACCGCATTGAAGACTGCATACTCATTCAGTCCCAGATATTTCACGATATAGTTATTATCAAATGATCGCGTCAGCAACCCTGAACGATCAGCTGAGGCAATCCCATAATCGACCAGCATCAAGGCGACACCAAGCAAGGTTGTCAAAACAGCAAAACGCCGCTGTACCCCTTTCCGGTCAATCGTCAATTGCTTGAATAGCACCAGCCCAATTAGAATCACAATGTCCAAAAACACCATGTAATCCGACCAATGAATAATGGCAGCAATTGACTTCCCTAAGTTGTTCCCCGTTGAACTACCAGAGCCTAAGATGCCCATAGATAGGAAATCAGAAAATTCTCGGTAATACAAAATATTGGCAAACAACCACAAGGATTGAATGAAATTAAACAAAATTGCGATCCAGTAACTCAATACCCCTCTAAAATAAAGTGCAATACTTAAGAGGATAATGGCTGTTGGCCATGGATTTAAGAATAACAAAAACTGCTGCGTCGGCCCATCCGCACCAAGATTGAAATTCATATGGTAGTTCACAAACGTTTTGAACCAAACGAGCACAACGTTCAACACAAAGAACCAAACAATTGGTGCGGAGGTATCCATTGTTTGCTTAATCTTCAGCCAAATAGCTTTAGGTTTAGGCACTTTATTGAGCAAATTTCGCATATTTTTTTCCTTCACATACGTCATCACATCACCGACCCCTGTCGGTTAATCAACGTATTTAAAATATTAATTTAAAATCATGGAGGACATCATAAATTTCAATCGCGACCAAGTCAATATCATCAAACTGAAATTGACGTACTTCGCGATGTTCATGGACAGTCCAGATCTGTGTGAGCTGATCATAGTCAACCTGCACAGCTTCAATACCAAAGGCATCAAAGCGACGTGTTTGATACGGCGTGTCCGTCGCATCAACCATGGCACGTAACCGTGCCAAAATTTGCTTCAAATTACTTACCGGATACGTTTTTTCAATTGTCATGGTCGCTCCTCTCTACTGACTGATCGTGCAGGTACCATATAGGCAATAATACCAGCAAACAGACCAAAATAGTAAGTGATTAAACGCCAAATTAAGATGACCAAAATTAACGTTGCTGGATTTTTAACAAATGGTGAAAATAGCAATTGGAAACTCAATTCGGCGCCCCCAACGCCACCAGGAATTGGAAAGAGGGAAATCACCATCACAATCATGATGTTCATCGTGATAATGAGCCAAGGATTCACCTGCGCATAACCAAACGCGCGAATCACAAAATAAGGGATGAGATAAAATACCATCAATTGCAACACGGTAAAGATGGTAGCACCTACCAATGATTCCCAACTACTAATCACACGACGTGACTCCCGATGGAAATTAGCGACCTTCTGAGTGACGGTCGCCAGTAAACTGTCGTACCGCTCACGTGATAACATTTTTTGAAACAGTGGCGCGACCGTATCGACTAACTTGAGCGTCAAGGCCGGCCAAAACATGACCAACAAAATGCCAATAATCACCACGGCATGAATCGCAATGGCAAATGGAATAAAATTAGCAAACGTTGGGTCAACTTGTCCATAAATAAAATGTTCCGCCGAAAAGTAACCTATGATAAAGAATACCACGACTACGACTTGGTAGACTAAAAACTTCATGAGAATCACGGACATGGCCCGGCCTGCTTCAACACCAGCACGGGTCATCCCAAACAATTGTGCGGGTTGGCCACCAGTGGCAAACGGCGTTAGTCCGGTGCCTAGCAAGTTCAGTAAGGGTACTCGTAACAAAGCGATAACTGACGTTTTGTGACGATCTGTTTTATTCAACATCACATAAGTGGCAATGGCCTCTAGTAATATGGACAACAGCATCATAGCCAGTCCCCCGACGAGCCATCGCCAGTCAAGCTGCTTCAAGGCTAAATTCAGCTGATAACCTTTACCCCGTAATTCTGTTGTCAAAAAATAAACAACGACAGCGGTCAATATCACAACGACAACAGCAGAAACTTTATCTGTTTTAGACATCTTTTCCTCCTTGCCTGTGACTACCCTTCTAAGACTGCCTCATAAACTTGTTGCAACTGTTGCCCAATTGCCGGTAAGTTGCGGGCGACTGCCAATTCATAGCCTGCTGCACTGAGATCGGGTAATTCGCCATTTAAGATTTTAACCATTTTATCATCAAAATCATCCAGATCCTGAGCTTGATAGCTATTGACACCATCCTGTAACCAGTGCTTATAGACTGGAATATTTCGCACTAAGACCTTTTGTTTTGACGCCAAGGCTTCCAACACCACAATGCCTTCTGTCTCTTCAAAGGATGGATATAAAAACAGATCCGCCCCTTGATAAGCGCCCTGGATGACTTCACCGGTAATGTAACCCGGGAAAATCAAATTCCGCGGGTGATCGCCTTTAATCAGGCGACTAATTTTAGCTGGGACAAGGCGCAAATCCGTATAACCAAACCAAATAAAGACATATTCCGGATGCCGTTGTGCCAAGGCCACAAAGTCTAATATCCCTTTGCGCTCAAAAAATAACCCGACACTCATCACAACTTTTTGATCGGGTGACAAATCGAAATAATTTCTAAATTTGGCAACCTTATCGGCGTCTGGGGCATACTTTTCAAGGGGAATCCCATTCGAAATTGGCGTAATGGGTTGTGACAACCGGTAGCCGCGTAGCAACTGCTTAGAATAGGGCGTTGGCGTAATCAATGCATCCGCCTTTTGATACAGCGAAACTAGATACCGCTTAAAAAACGGCGCAATAAGATTAGAACCCGTAAACGAATTTCTAAAGTCTTCATAGGTCGAATGCCCATGATAAACGACTTTTTTCCCCATTTTATGCGCCGCATTCACCATGTGATGACTCTTGACACCATAAGTATTGATGTGTAAAACATCGTAATCTTTGGCCTTGGGATCCGTAGTGACAGTCACATCCGTATAGCTCAAAGCAGCTTGTTGTAACTTTAAAGCGCGGCCAATCCCAGACTTCGCAATCCACTTTTGGTTTTCAAAATACAGTAAGACTTTCACCTAATTTCTCCTAAATGGATTTCGCAAGATCCGCTTCATGTAACCCACTTCATCAGCTGTTGGGTATTCATCTTCGGCGTCATCAGAATGATAATTAGCCAAAATGTCGTGATAAAAGGCCAACATCCGTGTTGCAAACGTGTTGGCGTCAACATCTTGCATTTTATTTTGACGTAAGACGTGATCAGCTGCTGTCATTGGGCGTGTGAGGTACTTTTCAATCCCCGCTAGTAATTCATCATAATCTGAGACGAGTGTCCCGATTGCCTCATCATCGACCAAATTATCGAGATATGGTGAATGCATCGCCACAAACGGCCGATCAGAGGCAATCGCTTCAATAAAGGTCAAACCTTGCGTTTCGGTGTCAGATGAACTCACAAAAACATTACACATTTGATAATAGTCGGTCACGTCATCGTGATCAACCATCCCCACAAACAACACTTCCTGGGTTAAGTTTAATTCAGCAACCTGTTCTTCTAGGGCTTTGCGTGCCGGGCCATCCCCAGCAATCACCAAACGCGCATCTGGTCGTGTTTGTAACAATTCGGAAAAAGCCGAAATCGTTAACGCAATATTTTTTTCAAAGGCTAACCGACCCAGCGACAAAATTACGGGTTGTTCGGGGGTAAACCCAAACTTTTCTCGTAGATTAACCCGTGACCCGCCCCGTCTTGGCATTTCAACACCAGTTGGAATAATCCGCATTGGCGCCTTGACGCCATAACGGACCAGCGTTTCTTGGACCAACTGTGACGGTGCGACAACACCGGACATGCCCAACATATAAGCTTTCATCAAGGTACCGACACCTTTAGGGCCGATAAGCAGGCCCTTGGCCACATAATGTGTATAATCTTCATACATCGTATGATACGTGTGAATGGCCGGTATTTTAAGTTGCCGAGCAACAAATTTACCCATTAAACCAAGTGAGAACTCCGTTTGGGTATGCACAATATCTAACTCCACAGATTTCGCAATTTCAACGGCCTGAATTAGCCCACGAAACGCTAAACGCCGGTCTTTAAAGCCAACGTAGGGTACGCTCGAAAAGCGATAGATATGCGGTTCAAATTTATTTTTAGACACTTTCGGATCAGTTGAAGTGAAAATATAGACTTGGTGGCCTTGCATTTCAAGGGCATCTTTTAATGTTTTGATCGAAGTCGCCACACCACTGACTTGTGGAAAATACGTATCCGTAAAGAGACCAATATTCATTGTGTCCTCCAAAGTTTATATAGACATTAAAATTTCGGTAAATAGCAATACTACAATTATAGCATAAAATATTTTGACAACTAAACAACGAGACTGCCACTCACTGCGGCCGGCAACCAAGCAAAAAAGTCACGGCGAACCGTGACTTTTTACTAGTCAAACACCATTTGATTATGGTAAAGCTCCGCGTAGAAGCCATTTTCGGCGACTAACTCATCATGCGTATCTTCTTCAATCACCTTCCCGTCTTTTAAGACCACAATTTTATCCGCACCAAGAATAGTCTTCAGACGGTGTGCAATCACAAAACTCGTCCGACCGGCGATGACATTATCCATCGCTGCTTGGATGCGCGCTTCCGTCACCGTATCAACGTTTGACGTGGCTTCATCTAAGATTAAGAAATCTGGGTTTGTTAAAATTGTACGCGCAATTGATAACAACTGCTTTTGTCCCGTTGAGAAAACGGAACTTTCGTCATTGACCTGCGTTTGATAACCCTCTGGTAAGCTCATAATAAAGTCATGAATATTGGCTTGCTTGGCGGCATCAATCATATCGTCATCGCTGGCTGTTGGTCGACCAAATTTAATATTGTCGGCAACAGTTCCCGTAAACAAGACCGAATCTTGTAAGACAATACCGACATGATCACGCAATGATTTCAAATCCAGTTGCCGAACATCAACACCATCAAAAGTCACTGAACCACCCGTCACATCATAAAAGCGGTTTAACAGATTCATAATGGTTGTTTTACCAGAACCAGTTGGCCCAACTAACGCCACCATTTGGCCTTTTTTCACGTCAATGGACACCCCGTGCAAAATTTCTTTATCGGGTTGATAACCAAAATGGACGTCATTTAACGCCACTTCGTGTTGCAAATTCGTGAGTTGACGGCCATTTTTTGGTGAGACTTCTTCTGGTTGATCATGTACATCGGATAAGCGCTGTGCCCCTGTCATGGCAAGTTGCAACATGTTATAAATCGACGTGATTTGTGTGATAGGTTGGTAATATTCTTGCGAATAGTTCACGAACACAACAATCAACCCTAGCCCAGTGGCTTTATCAATCCCGTCATGGACAACAAGCCATGAGCCAAAGAAAATCACAATCGCCAAATTCAGCAACGACAAACCTTGCATCAAAGGAAAGAGTAAGCCTGAGTAAACTTGCCCCTTAAATGTGGCTTGTTTTACTTTCTCGTTATAAGGCAAGAAACCAGCCACCGACGCTTGTTGCAAACCTTGCGTGATAATCACTTTTTCACCATTAATTTGTTCATTGATGTAGCCGTTCATTTCACCGATGGCTTCTTGTTGCTTATTAATATTTTTGCGGGCTTGGATAATCACAAACCCCGCAATCAAAATCGCTAACGGTGTTGAGGCCATCGTGACCCAAGCTAAGGTCACATTTTGACCAAACATCATCCAAATGACGCCAATATACAGGATCAATTGGGAAAGTAGTTCAAAAATGGCCTGGTTCATCGCATTGAAAATGTTATCCAAATCAGACGTAAACAAGGACAAAATTTTACCATCTTGATGGGTATCAAAATATTTGATCGTCATCCGTTGTAATTTACCAAATAACCCAATCCGCATTTGACCAGAAGTTTTGGCTGAAATTCTTGAGGATAAAAAGCTCGACATAAACATTGTCGCAGCCGAGAGGACAAAACAAATCATCATGGCAATTAATGCATGGTAAAATGGCGTTTTGCTAGCCGCTGCATGGGTTGCTGGATTCATCACTTCCCCAAGGTAACGGGAAAGTTCTGTAATCGCTTGCCCCATATAAACCGGCGCCTTGACTTGAAAATAAGTCGACAAAATTGTCACGACCACCACAAAGCCAAGACTTAGCCAGTAGCGTTTTAAGTAACGATAAAAATAGCGCATTGCGCGTTGAAAATCATGCATGCTTACTCACCACCTTTTGCCTTTTGTGTCTCATAAATTTCACGATAAATCGCTGATGAGGCGAGCAGTTCCGCATGAGAGCCACTGCCCACTAAACGCCCATCATCCAACACTAAAATGCGATCGGCATGTAAGACCGAACTAATCTTTTCCGCAATCACAATCGTTGTGGTGCCAGCTAATTCTTTATCGAGCGCTTCCTGAACGAGCTTTTCTGAACGCGCATCCAAAGCAGAAGTTGAATCATCTAAAATGAGAATTTTAGGTGAACCAACGACCCCACGGGCAATCGAAAGCCGTTGTTTTTGCCCCCCAGAAAAATTCGCTGAGCGTTCTTCGACAATGTGTTCAAATCCGTCTTCATACCGGTTCACAAACTCGGCCGCTTGGGCAATTTCTGCTGCCCGCTGGAAGTCGGTTGTCGTCGCGTCAGGTTTCCCTTGTCGCAAGTTATCCGAGATTTTACCACTAAATAAAATGGTACGTTGAAGTACAAACGATACTGCCGCCCGCAACGATTTTTCGTTGACGTCCTTGAGATTCACGCCCCCAACTAAAACGTCACCTTTGGTGGGATCATAAAGGCGCGGAATTAATTGCGCCAATGTGGTTTTCCCAGAACCCGTTGCGCCAACAATCCCAATCATTTCACCCGCTTTAATCTTAAATGACACTTCACGTAATGCGGGTTGGGTATCACCTGGATACGTAAATGACACGTTGTCAAAGGCCACATCACCGGTTAAATCAACGGCTGGTACATCGGGGTTGAAAGTCAAATCCGGCTTGGTATCAAAGACGGCCTTAATCCGGCCAAGTGAGACGAAACCACGAGAAGCAAACGTTGACATCATGCCCCCAATCAAAATGGCAAAAAAGATTTGCATCAAGTATGCGATGAATGACGTAATGGCGGCTAAATCTTCTGGATGCGCGACCACATTTTGCCCAACAAACCAAACCGAGACCCCGATGGCCACATAGGAAATCAGCATAAATATTGGAATCATGGTTGAGAAAAGATAGCCAATCATCATATTAACGCGGGTTAATTCATCCGAGTTGTCGGTGAAGCGTGCCGTTTCGTTTGCTTCTTGGTTAAATGATTTGACCACTCGAATCCCTTGCAAATCTTCTTTGGCTAACGTGTTGGTGCGGTCAATTAAGTGTTGAATTTTAGAAAAGTACTTCCCCATTTGCTTAAACACAACCTGTGAAGAAAGCACAATCAAAACGACCATTAAAATCACAACCCACCAGAGACGTGGTAACGTGATTAAGGCCAGAATAAAGGCGCCCAAAAAGAGAATTGGAATACGCGTCAAGGTCTGAAGAAACATCATGACGAGTTGTTGCACTTGATTGACATCATTGGTCATCCGCACAACCAAGTTACCTGCTGAAAAGGTTTCAATATTACCAAACGAAAAAGACTGGATTTTTCGGTATTCATCAGCTCGGATATCAGCCGCAATGCCTTGCGACACCTTAGCGGCAAAAATGGTATTAATGACACCAGCCAATAATCCAATCACGGCTAAACTAATCAACGCAATCCCATTTGACCAGACAGCCTGTTGATTTTCCGCAATAATGGCGTTCATAACGTTTTGTAGCAAGCGTGGTTGCCATAATGACGCCCCCGCCATAATGACCACTGCCAGCATAGACAAAAGTATTTCTCGCCGATAGGGTTTGGCATGTTTTTTTAAAATCTGCATTCTGTACTCCTTTAAATCTGGTGATAACGCTCATCATCACCACTAGCCGATCGTGCCGTATAAAAAAGTGCAGTTTCCTGCACTTGTCATCATTTACGGCCTTTAGTCAGCTGCTAGCGCATCAATCGTATTGAGTTTGGCGGCACGACGTGACGGTACAAAGCTCGCAACGAGCGCAATGAGCAACGCAATCACAACAGCAAAAATGACGTTACCCAGCGACACTTGCACGATATCAAAATGAATCAAGCCCTTTAAAGCGCGATTCATGAGTATCTGCACAACATAAGCCATCGCAATCCCCAAAGCCGCCGCAATCAAACCGATTAACAAAGCTTCATTCGTGAACAATCCCCGAATGTCTTTAGCACGCGCCCCAAGGGCACGCAAAACGCCAATTTCACGGGTCCGTTCAGATACTGACATATAAGTCGTGACAATAATCATAATCGCTGACACCAGCAATGAAATACCGGCAATCGCTGCCAAAACATACGACGCTAAGCTCGTAATCGTATTGATCGTGCTGAGAATATCATCCACTGAAACCCCAACAAAGACTTGTTGACCATTGTCCTTAACTGCGTTAATGCGCTTCATCGTGGCCTTCACTTGCGCCGTATCCTTAATTTCAACAGCCGCAAAGTTGGCAGCAGACACTGCGTGATGAGCCGTTAAGTCTTGTTGAATCGTTTGCCAATTTTGGATAAATAAGGCTCCCGATTGGCCGCCACTGGTGATGCCACCAATTTTTGCGGTTGTTTTAATCATCACCGGTTGGTTGTTGGCATCAAAAGCCATATAACTAAAGGCAATATCTTGCCCGATGAGCTGCCGATAATTCGCTTGGATTTTCTTGGCAAAATCACGATCAATTAAGACTTCGCCAGTCTTTGGTCGGTGCCCTGCCTTAATAATCTTGTCCGAATACTGTGGTGTCCAAGAGACCAGTTGCACTGGTTCAGAACGAACTTGTCCAAAGGTAAAAATCGCATTATTATATTGCCCACCAGGATACACCGCATCAACGCCTGGCACCGCCTGCAACTGCTTTAACAAGTGATCATCCAATGTCGTGGCTGTATAATTAGTTGCCATCTCTTGCATGGTTGCCCGCATCCGTTCCGTTGCACCGGCCTGTTTATCGGTCGTGGTGTTACGTAAGACATTTTGATAGTTTGGATTGACTAACGCATTGACTTGATCCCCAATGTAATTTTTAACCCCATTGCCTAAGCCGAGAAAGAAAATAACTGAGAAAACACCAATGGCTGACCCCAGAACAATCAAAAAGTTTTGTAACTTTTTATATTTCAAATGGTCAAACGCCATATTCCAGATCGCCCGCCGCCGTAATGGTCGCGACTGTAGCCGATGGGGCTCTGCTGGGACTGGAAACTTAGGTTTTAAAATTTGTTCGGCATCGATTTTACCATCCGCCATATGCACAATACGGGTTCCGTAATCCGCCACCGCTTGTGAATGGGTCACCACAATCACAAGTTTACCTTCTTGTGCGATTTGTTCCAGTAGCGTCAATACTTCGGCAGTGTTGACCGCATCAAGCGCCCCTGTTGGTTCATCGGCAATCATAATATCTGGATCAGCGGCCAATGCCCGCGCAATGGCAACACGTTGCTTTTGACCACCAGATAATTGCGAGGGATACTTGTGAATATGATCAGCCAAGCCAACTTTCGTCAACAATTCTGTCGCGCGTTGTCGACGCTCACGTGCTGATAATGTCGTCATATTCAAGCTTGTTTCGACGTTTTCCAAATTGGTTTGATAATTAATCAAATTAAAACTTTGGAAAATATAGCCGATGGTTTCACGGCGATAAACATCTAGCTTTTTAGCTTGCGTATGGTCCAAGGGTTCCCCATTAACGATGACCTGACCTTCAAAGTGCCGATCTAACCCACCGATAATGTTCATCAGCGTGGATTTACCACCACCAGATTCTCCTAAAATCGACACAAACTCGCCTTTTTCAAAGCTTAAATTAATCCCTTTCAAAACGGGGAAAGCTGTTTTACCGATATAATACGACTTCCTAATATCATGTAATTCTAAAAATGCCATTGTTGCCTCACTTTCAATCTACTGTGGTTACTGCTGCAAAGTCAGGCAATAATTGCTTGGCTAAATCATATAATTTTTGCTTGCTAGCAAAATCTTCGGCAAAAATATCCGGTAAAATGTCGGTCGCAATATATTTAACACTGGCCATCGTCTTAAATTCTGCCAGTGCTTGTAGACTACTCTCAAAAATATTCACAAACACCGGTTCTGGATTAAACTTGACTAATTCACCGTAGGCTTCGTAAAGTAAATCGACTTTATCGGCAATCGATAAAATTTTTCCTTCAATCGTGTCATCCTTACCTTCACCCAAACGACGCGTATAAGCTGCCTGAAACTCCTTTGGAATTTCGGTCTTAATAAAATTATCCGTCATGGTATCTTCCACATCAGCCAGCATGGCCCGGAGGTCTGCCGTGGCATATTTAACTGGTGTTTTGATATCACCGATGAATCTTTCGGTGTAATCGTGATTCAAAGCCTTCTCATAGACTGATTGCCAGTTAATCGTCGCCCCGTTTTGTTCTTCAACATCCGCTAAAAATTGCGCAATTTGGGCAACTTTCCAAGAATGAGCGGCCACGTTGTGCGGTTGGTACTTGAAAAATCCCGGGGCACGGTTAATCAGTTCCAATTGATTTAATCCCATAAAATATTCGTGCATTGGCATGATAATCCTTGTATATACCATATCGGAACAAGTCTTTGATATGGTATACGTTCCTCCTTATGCTTCAGAATCGTTATCTTCATCATACACGACTTTGATTTCTGGTGCACGTGCCACACCCTTATTATCAATTTTCAAAAGACCAATCATAACCATGATAATCCATGACTTTCTTGAGTACGCAATGTACATGGGCACCCAATATTTCGTAAATTTACGTTTGTAGTGATGCAACCCTTCAAATGAATAAACTTTTGACCCAAATTGGTATACCAAATTAGCTAACCGCTCGCGACCAAAACTCTGGCGATGTTGGCCAACGTTGGCCAGCGGTGACATCCCCAAATTCAACGTTGTCAACCCTTTTTCCTTGGCATAGGCAATCGTGTTCACAAACAACACATCCATCACACCATTTGGTGCTTGCTTGGTAAAACGCATCAAGTCAACAGCCAATTGTTGTTCGGTATGTGACGTTACCAGCGTGGCAAAGGCTTCGATTTGCCCATCTTTTTCAAGCACGGCAATCGGATAACGTTGGAGATAATTGTCGTCAAAGAAGCCCAATGAATAACCTT
>OIZF01000403.1_pt1 | contig 30068 bp, 28 predicted proteins | sample 1588471 | NCBI WGS metagenome assembly OIZF01 (sample SAMN03283279) | human gut metagenome | biome: human-associated habitat; material: feces | host: Homo sapiens | place: Peru | collected 2012
AATTCCAAGTTCAGTTTAACACAAAAACAAAGTATTTGCAATATACGAGAAAATTAATAGGTAATAAAGTATTTGCCCTTAGATTGAAATTTAAAATCAGGTTTATGATATTTTGATAAAATATCTGTTAATCCAATCCTTTTAGAGATAAACAGGGCAATATTTTTCCGAAAAAGAACTGAAAAAAATAAAAAAGAAGGAATAATCCTTCTACTATATTAAATATTTTCTAAGTGCCCTTTTTTATCTTTAGCTATTAAGTAGTAGGCGCACGCTGCAATGGCCCAGGCCCAAACAATATGTCCAAAGAACTCAGAAAAGTGTTCGTCGAAAGGTTGGTTCCAAGGAGCAGGAACTGTTCCCATAGCTGGCATTAAGATAATATGCCAGATAATCCATATTACAATACCATAAGCAGCCCCTTGCCATAAAGTGATAGCTTTCCAGTATTGCGCTATAAAAATAAATAATGCAGCAAAGAAAATTGAAAAACTAAAGTGAAGAATCAAAGAGAACCAAAATACTTTTTGATCTTGAGAATATAAAATGTATGAGTGGGTGAGAGAAGATGGCACACCAAACTGTTCCATCATATGTTGTGGAGGGTTGGTTAAATTACGAGCAATAGTTCGTGGCGGAAGAATTGCTTCCCAACCAATTTTAACCATTCCAGAAATCATACCTGAAATAAATCCGAACCAAATGCTTTTGAGAATAATTTCTTTTAGAGAAGCAATTGGTTTTCTTAATGAGAACATAATAATACTCCTTTCTTATGTCCTCTATTCTAACAAAAAGTTAATTGTAATTCAAAAATACCGGAGGATTCAGTGTTTTTGATGCTATCTTCCAAAATTGTAAACAAAGGAAGTAAAAAAATTGCTACTAGATATTTAAAAATCCCCACAGAAATTTCTGTGAGGAAATAATTATATATCGTACTTTCCTGTATGCAAAGTCCTGATTGATTCGCCTCCGGGTAAAGGAGGTAAGCCAAGAGAATCTTCACGGCTAAAGGCTTCAAGTAATCCAGGAGTTAAGTGAGAATACTCAACTGTTTCCGGACTAATCTTATGAAGAATTGTGTCCCCTTTTCCTTCAGTAACTTTTTTAGCAAAGTTAGGGTCAATCAAAGTTCCACGAGCAACAGCAATTAAATCAGCATAGTTTTCAATCGCATCAGTCGCTGTATCCTCCCCAAAAATACCACCGACAATAAGAAGTTTTGTTTTATCATCTAAGATTTCTTTAAAAAGTTCAGCATAAGATTTTTCGCTATTTTCAGGTTTAGAATTGTATCCTGCCCATAATGAAAGATGGATATAATCAAGTTCATATTTAATTACTTCAGAGATAAGTGAGAGAGCTTCTTTATAATCATAGCCAACATTTTTTCCATGAAGTTCTTCAGGAGAAATACGGTAACCAATGATAAAGTCTTTAGGAGCATATTCATCAACGATTGCTTTTACTTCTTTAACAACAGCTAGCGGAAAGGCCATTCGATTTTCCAGTGAACCACCCCATTTATCTGTGCGAAGATTAGAAAGTTTTGAGAAAAATTGTTGAATTAAATAATGATTGGCACCATGAATTTCAACACCGTCAAAACCAGCATCAATTGCACGTTTTGTGGCTTTACCAAAATCAAGAATGATATCATCAATCTCTGTTAGTGTGAGTTCACGAACAGGGTAATCTAAGAAAGAAAAATCGATAGCAGAAGGAGCCACCACATCTAATCCATTAACATGACGTCCTACAGCGGCTCGCCCAGCATGATGAATTTGAAGAATAGCTTTATTTCCATCTTTTTTTAGAGCTTGTGCAGTTTTGCGTAGTCCTTCAAGATGAGCGTCAGAATAAGCTCCTAATTGTTCAGGATATCCTGGCACATATGCTGGTCCACCATTTTCACTTACATAATGGAATTCTGTAATTAACATACCTGCCGCTTGTGAACGGGCAGAGTAATATTGAATAGTATCATCAGAAGCGAAACCACCTTTTAAACCAGAATGAGTTTGCATTGGAGACATTACAATACGATTGTTTAAAGTTGCCCCATGACGTAAGGTAACATGATCAGTTAATTGATTTGACATATTTTTATCCTGTTATTATTATATTTGGAAAGAAGATTATTAAAACTATAATTCGAGAAATATCGATATGAAAATGTAAAAAGAAAGTTAATTATAACTCTTCTAATATGAAATTTTTAAAATCGGAAATCATCTCCTCATTTCGACGATAATAGGTCCATTTACCAATGCGAGTAGCAATTAATAAATTGTCTTTTTCTAACATAGATAAATAATGAGAAGTAGTAGACTGAGTTAAGTTCAGTAATTTTTGGATTTCACCTACACAAACACCCGTTTCAACTTCATCTACTTTAGTTTCGTTGTAGAAATGTTTTTTTGGTTCTTTGAGTAAAGTAAGAATCTTCAATCGATATTCATTTGATAGGGTTTTAAAAGTTTCCACATTTTCCATAAATCTATTATATCGAAAAAATACGATGTGTCAATTTAAAAGATTATTTTAAACAAAATAAAAAAAGAAGTTACTAATAACTTCTCTTTTTTATTATTTATATTTTCTAGATTTCAATAGATAAAGGGTAGTGCTAACGAGAATTAGAAGACTTCCTGAAAGTAAAGTGAAGCCAAAAAATTTATCGCCAGTTTCGGGTAAAGATTCTTTTGGTAGGGTTTTTACTGATAAAGTTTTAGGTGGAATTACAGAAGTTTTGATTATTGTAGGAGTTGAAATCTTTGTATAAACGTAGGTTACAGTTTGGGATTCAATTGTAAATTGTCCCTCCGCAATTCCTTGAATTTCCTTGAAATTATATCCTAAAATTTTCTTTTGTTCGCTAGTGTATAAAGACCCTACATTTCCAGATTTTGTAATTTCGTCAGAAATGGAATTTCCATTTGTATCAACATACTTAATAGTTACTGATCCAGTTTTTATTTCGATTGGATTTTTAGTATAGATATAGGTAACGGTTTGAGGAGTAGTTGAAAATAGTCCACTTTTATTTCCTTGAACTTCTTTAAAAGTGTAGCCCGAAATAATTTTTTGTTCAGTAGTGTATTCTTGGTCGACATTACCTGAAAGTGGGATAGAATCTGAAATAGAATTTCCTTGCGTATCAATATATTTAACGGTTACAGTAGCAGCAGCTACTGTATTTTTCCTATAAACATAGGTCAAGTTAGTTAATTGTGCTTTTTTAAAACTATCTTCTTCGGGAACAGATACTAAAGTATATCCCGTGAAATCTCTTACTTCTGAGGGAATAGTATCCCCTGATTCACCAATAAGAGTTGGCGAAGTTAATAATTCTGTACCATCTTCTGTTTTATAATGAATGATAGCACCAGGGCTATCAGAATAATATGCCCAAGCGAAGTTGGCATTTGCTGGTAAAGTGTCTAAAGGTTGCAGAGCATAATTATTTCCTTGAACCTCATTGATTGGACTAATCACTTTTTCTGTGACCACCTGAACAACATAGTAGTTAAAATAGTAAGTTTGCCCATCAATAGTTATCGTGCTACTGGGAATTGGTAATTTGACAGGATTTTGAAGTCCGGGCCCAACCAAAGTATTTGGACCAGTGAGAGAACCTGCATTAGTGATTGAGTTTCCAGAATCATGTGTAAAATAGGCATTTGTAGAAGTTGTCAACCCAAAATAGTTGAGCTTTCCTTCTGAATTTTGAGAAACATCCATTGGAATGGAAACTGAATAATCATTTCTAACATTATTTATTTTGATTATTCTGCCCATAACATTGGCTTTATCTGAGGATTTAGGATAATAGGCACTTACCGGATAATTGTAATTAAAAAGATTATAATCGATAGCTGCGCTGACCTTTTGTACATTTAAAAATAGAAAAGCAAGGGTGATTAGTAGTGACGAGATAAGGGTTTTCTTATTCATATGGGCTAACTCCTTCTTGTTATTATTATCTTTAGAGTAGCTTATTGATGACGGTCAGTCAACTAAAACGTTTCTTAAAATGGAAATATTGATTATTTTGCGAAATTTTAATAATTTTAAAAAATATTTAGTCGCTGTAAAACTAGTAGAGTGCATAAAATAAAAGAAGAATCTTATTTAGATTCTTCTTTTATTTTATGTTAAGTAATGATATATGAGAAAAATTCATTTAAGTTTCAAATAAACTAAAGAACCATCTGTAGATATCTTATCTCCCCCACCATTTCTACTTCGATAAGGATTTGTGAAATGAGTATATAGCTTCCTTTCTTCAACTAATCCATGCTCGATGAGTTCATTTGCGATAAGATTTCTTTCTTCATCTATATTCTCATCAATACGATGAGTAATTTGTCCTGTAAATAAAGAAAATCTAATACCAATATCTAAAGAAGCGGCACAGACCCAATCAGACTTTACTCCCCCAGGGAGGTAATAATCTTGTGGAGTTTCCCATAATCTGATATGATGCCTTTGTTTAGGACTGCCAGCAATTTCTTTTTCAAAGGCGAGGTCTTGTTTTTTAGAAAATAAAAAGAGAGAGCTAACGGGTGCAGTGGGATAGCTTTGATGTAATAAGCTTGATTTTATAATTTTGAGAGAGGACCTTAAAGTAATTTTATCTGATTTTGTCCACCCCATTCTTAAAAAAGCAGCTTCTATATCTTCTTTTGAACCGTCAATTAATAAATTTACCGAATCACCTAATACACCATCAGAAGTTCTGGACCTTCCAATAAAGTATTCCGGTAGATAAATTTTTGTGATGATTTTTGTGATATTCGGAATAATCAGATAGGACAAAATTAGCCAGGTGACAATATATAAAAAAATGTGAATCTTACGAGTTAATAACTCTCTGAAAAATAAATCATAAATGGTATATCCAAAGACAACTGCTACTAAAACACGAAAAGTACGAGCGGTGAAATTTATAATTTTAGTTTTTTGATCCATTGATATCATCTTTCTTATTTAGAGGTTAATGAATATTTTTTGATAAAGTATTATAGATTTTTTTGACACAAAATCTATTTATATATCTATTCTAATTTAAAAATGACTAAAATACTAGAGAGAGTATTGACCAAAGATTTAGAAATAAATAAAATAGATTCGGAAGAAATTGACTATATTATCAGAAAATTATAAAATAAGCTATCTGAAAGGTTAAAGGAGTGAATAAATGGTCAAAAAAGCGAGTGAAGCAGAAATCTTAGAAGAACTTTATGATTTAATTCTTAGTAAAACATTGAATAGCAAAGAACGTGAAGTTTTAGTGAAGAGTAAGAATAATTTAGAAAAGGGAAATTATACTCCGAAGGTAATCAACGATCTCCAACATTCTCTAGCGCCTCTTGCTAGAAAACAGGAATTATCTAGTGAAGTTGTGAGGTTTTATCTTCAGTTGTCGCAACAATTTATTGAAAGAGGTCAACGTGGAAGTTGGCTTTCGCTTTAATGATAATAAATCTTTCCTTTAGAATGAGCAAACAATTCAATACACTTTATAATAAATTTTTTATAAAATAAGAGTAGTTTTTATTTTATATATTATAAGGAGATTTTGAAATGGTAAAAAATATATCGTTGGATTGGTTTTTGGGAATTTTATTGCCTTGCTTATGGATTGGTATTGTTTCTGGACTAATTTCTGGAATGGTAAAAATTGGTTGGGAAGCCATTCTTCCTCCTCGTACAAAAGAGCGAGATGAAACAAACCCTCCTCAAAAACTTATGCAACAAATTGGCTTTCCCCAAAAAATTACTCATGCTTACTTTTTGTATTCTAAAGACCAAAAAGTGTATTGGTTTGCCTTGATTCTTCATTTCAGTTTTTCAATTGTTTTTTCATTTATTTTTGTTGTCTTATCACAAATATGGAGTGGTATAAGCTTAGGCGAGGGGGCTCTTTACGGTATTATTATCTGGTTTTTATGGCATATTCTGTTAATGCCTATTACTAGAACGGTACCACAACCTTGGAAACAATCTTTTTCAGAACACTTTTCAGAATTTTTTGGACACATCGTCTGGGCTTGGTCAATAGCTGCTGTGAGTTTTTATATGATTGCTACTCACTATTCAGATGTTCTTTCACTTTTCTAAAATAAAAAGAGCCATTCTTAAGAGGGCTTTTTTTATTTCAGATTTGATGAGAATTTATTCACTTTAAAGAGATTTTCTTCAATAACAAATTCCCACTTTTGTACGTCTTTTTGATATGTTTGTCTATCAGGCAGGGGATCTTTTAGCATTTCATTATATCTGGACATTGACCTTGAGGTGACAAGGTACATAAGGCTATCATTTTCATCAAAAGATAGAGAATATTTCGCTTTAAGGGAAATTTCCACAGTAATTTTATTCTTGAATTGGTGTAGGTTGTTTATTCCTTCAATCTGAATATCAAAAATGGATTCTTTTTTTCCATACATATCATTGTGAACAATATGTTTGTCCTGTTTTTTTAGTAAATTTTTACTGTAAAATTGACTGTTTTGATATAGTTTTGACTGATTCCATGAGCTAAGAACAGCTAAAACAAGAGCTTCAATCTCATCAGCCTTAATTACGTCTTCTGAGATATTTTTAGCGGTAATATATTTTTTTTTAGTTAATTTTTCAATTAACAATAAGGCAAGTGGTGATAAAACTAGAATAGGGATTAGAAGTAGTTTCAGGGAAAATAGATTCATATTAATTTGTGGTTTCTACGGGGCTTAAATAAGCTTTAAATTCGTGATCTGTTGAGCTGTCTCTTGTTGTGATAGTGCACTCATCAAAATGAGTGATATTTGATGAAACTGTAGCTCTATAGGCAGAAACAGTAATCTCTTGACTTAATGTTGAGTCGGGAATGCTATATGCTAAGGTCACTTCTTCCAAGTCCATAAATAAATCTCTGAAAGTTAATTTTTTTATTTTTACTTTTGTTTCGTTTAAATTTTCTGAGGCACTCCATCCAAGACCTAAAAGAGTGTCAAAATCGGAATATGAAAGTTTTATTGCAGCATCAGAGATATTTTTGTCTTTAAAGTTGACTGACATCGTTTTATCCCGAGAACCTCCAGTAAAGGAAATATCAAAGAAGAGAAATTTAGGTGTGGAGATGGTTAGAGTGGCATCAGGATCCGGAGAATCATGATTTAAATTAACTTGGGCATTTCCTTTGGCATTCGACCAGTTTCCTGCAATTGTCTCTTCAAAATCCTTTAAAAAAGATTGATTTTGAGCTTTCCATGCTTCATTAACTGAAGTCATATTATTTTTAATTGGAGTTATTGCTTTTTTATACTGAACGGAATTTTTCCGATAGTAGATCATCTTTTGCTTTTTATTGCTTAGTGTCAAAATGTTTCCCGAAATATCAAAAGATGTTTGATATTTGTAGGAGTTGAGATAACTTAATTCATGTTTCTTTTCATTAAATTGATAATTTTTTTCTTTAGTGAAATTAACGATAGAAGTACTCTTATTGGGAAAATCTAATAATTTGAGATTACTTGTTACTTGTGTGGGTTCTTGTAAGAGTTCCCACTGACCTTTTATTAGTGTACTTTCTGACTTTGTTAGTTTGCTACATGCTGAAAGAGAGAAAAAAGTTGTTATTAGTATAGCTACTACGATAATTTTATTTTTCAATTTTTTTACTCCGTTTTAGAAACATCTCCAGAAATTTGAACCCCTTCATTACCACATTGTGTGATGAGTAAGGCAGTATCAAATGATAATTTTCCGTTTTTATATGAAAGTTCGGAAGGGGAAAAGCTTTGAGAAATCGTGCCAGTATCAGTTGTTACATCATAGGAAAAAGCAATATATTTGATACGGCTAAACATTTGTTCGGCTGTGAGGTCTTTAATGATATTTAAAAGTTTCTTAGGATCTACTGGAATATGATCTGAAGGTTCTAATCCTAAAATTCCATTAGGTTGATAAGAAGCATAAGCGTTGTGAATTACTTTCTGGTCAAAATTTGTCAAAGAATCAGAAGAGGCGTGAAATGAAAGATTAGTTCCACCATCGAAAGTTAATGTTTGCATTCCGGGCGCCCAAGCCACACCTTGCCCAGTAGTTGTTACCGGCTTAAAGTGGCCTGCCCATGTTCCAATCATTGCTACCTTGAGTGATTTTTCAATGATGTCTGTTTTTGCTTTCCAAACTTCATTCAAATGAGTCACTGATTTTTTCTCTTTGGCTTCTTTGTCGTTAATTTCTTTGGTCTTTTCTTTTTCAAGCTTACTTCCTACTCGATAATAAACATTTCCACCAATATCTGAACTCGTCGTATCAAATTTTAAAATATCCTGACCGTGTTCTAACTTATAATCATAACTGTATGAACCAATAATAATTTGTCGACCTAGCTTATAGTCGTATTCATTAGTAGCAAGTGTGACTTTTTTCTTATCAAACTTGATTTTTTCACTGGTAGATGCGGTTAAATCTAACAGTTTATGTGCATCTGCAGCACTCGTTGTTTTCGGAAGATTGATTTTACTTTCGGAATACGAAATCCATTCTCCTTGAATAGCTTGGTGAGGAGTAGTATTAGTTTTAACGCTATCTTTACTTGAAGTTTTACAGCTGCTTAAAATTCCAATAGAAAAAATAGCAAAGATGATAATAAAAAATTTTTTCATAAATTTATATACTCCAATTTTGGTGACATTACGGCTTAATTATAGCATATAAAATTTTTATTTATGAATATAATTAGAATATAAAGAAGAGATAAAAAAGGGCGCCGATAATTATTATTATCAGTGCCCTTTTTATCTTGTTAATGAAATATTTACTTTTTTATCCTTTATCTGCACCAGCTGTGATTCCATTGACATAGAATTTTTGCATGATGACAAATAGGATTGTGATTGGGATGGCGATGATAACACAGCCTGCGATAAATTGTGTGAAGAAGGCTGTGGCAGCTCCTTTTTGCGAGTGAACCATGCTATATAAACCATAGGCAATTGTAAAGGTTTCTGGATGGGCTTGATTATTTCCTAAAATGATTCCAGAAAAGATGAAGTCTGTCCATGGGGCAATGAATGCCATTAAAGCAGTATAAACAATGATTGGGCGAGAGAGAGGCAAGGTGATATGCGTGAAAACTTGCCATTTGTTTGCTCCATCAATTGTTGCAGCTTCATCAATTGAACGTGGGATGGTGTCAAAGAAGCCTTTAGCGATGTAGAAACCTAATCCAGCTCCACCAACATATACCAATATCAAACCACCGAGGTTTAACATGTTCATTGCTTTTAAAATATAATAAAGAGCAATCATTGACATGAATCCAGGGAACATTCCGAGAACAAGGGCGATTTGCAAGAATGGTTTACGGAAAGCAAAACGTAAACGGGAAAGTGTATACGACATGATAATCGTAATAAATGTAGAAAGTGTAGCAGAGATAACGGCTACGATAAAAGTGTTAATAATCCATGAAACGAAGGGGAAACTACCACTTTTATTTTGGAAAAGTTGGATATAATTCTCAAAGGTAAATGTTTTTGGGATGATTGTTGAGACAAACCCTGTATTGTTTTGAGTCAGACTGGCTAAGACAATCCAAATAATAGGGAAAATCCAAACAATTGCTAAGAGAGCGAGTAGAATATATCTCAAACTTAATGAGATACGGCGTTGCGTTTTATAAGATTTCATTTCAATTAGCCCTCCTTAAATGCATTTGTACGACGGTATGCTACTAATGAAATTGATGCATTAACAATGAAAATTAAGATACCAAGAACAGCGGCTGCGTTATAACGCTGAGTTTGACCGAATACGAGGTTATAGAGCCAAGTAACAAGAAGATCGGTTGAACCTGCTCCTTGGTAGTTTGGATTCATTGGCCAACCACTAGTCAAGAGGTAAATAACGTTGAAGTTATTGATATTACCAATAAACTGTTGAATCAATGCAGGAGTCATAACAAAGAGAATTTGAGGGAAAGTGATTGAGCGGAAGATGTTCAAACTATTTGCTCCGTCAATACGAGCAGCTTCGATTTGATCTTGGGGGAGATTTTGGATAATTGCAGTAGACACAAGCATTGAGACAGGGATACCAATCCACATATTAACAAAAATTACCGTAATCCGTGCGACCATTGGGTCAGAAGCTGCACCAATAAAGTTTATTGGATTAGAAATAAGATGAAGATTCATCAAGATTCCATTTAAAGCTCCTTGTTGGTCCAAAAATTGTGCCATCATCAATAAGGTTACAAATTGTGGAACGGCAAATACGATAACAAAAACGGTTCTCCAGAATCCTTTAAATTTAATTCCAGTAGATTCAATGAGAAGAGCTAGTAATACACCTCCAAGGAATGTTGTAGCTGTTGCAACAATTGCCCATACTAAGGTCCATCCCAAAACTGGGAAGAATGTGCCAGCTAAATCACCGGTTAAAACATTAGCAAAAGCTTGGAATCCAGTCCATGAGAAAGCAGTAGCATGAAGGCGATCATAGTTTGTGAACGCCATTGAAATCATATATACAGTAGGTAAAACGGTAAATGCTAGAACACCAATCAATGGAACAGCCATCAAAGTTGCATAAAGTTTTTCGTCAAGTAAAGAAGCGAGTTCTTCTTTATTTGTTGGGATATGTTTACCTTCTCGTTTTAAATAATAAAGATGCTTATTTGAGCGGTAGTTGAACCAATAAAGCAGTATAAATAAAATCACAACAAGACAGGCAATAAGTCCCCAAAGTAGAATTAAAACAGAGTTATCTGGTTGCAAAGTTTGTGGAAAACCAGAGGCATCGGTAATTGTTCTTTTTATTTTATTTGGGCCTAAGCTACTAAGAAGAGAGAAGGCACTGATTCCAGAGAAAAGAAGCCAGCCAATAAATGCAATTTCAAGAATTAAAAGTGTGAAGCCTTTTACCCATTGTTTATTTTTAATTTGGTTCAAACCCATAACAAAGAAGGTTAATTTTGTTACTGTGTCCCCTTTTGAGAAAACTTCGCCTAATTTAATTGATTTTTCTTCAGGAGAAATCGTGCTTTCAGTGAGTTTTCTTTTTTTCTTTTTAGTCATAATATTTCCTTTAAAAATTAAGAGGTTAGGCTGAAGGAGCCCAACCTCTTATTCACATATAACCATTAGATTGTCTCTTATTTAGAGATGCTGTCTTGGAATTTTTGTAATTGAGCTTGATAGTCAGCTGGTTTGATAGAGCCAGTGTAAGCACCGTTCATCAAAGGACCAGCATTATTCCAAAAAGTTGCCATTTGTGGAAGTTTAGGCATTACTACAGAATTTCCTTCTTTAGACATTGTAATAACTGCTTTGGTAACGTCTGAATTCTTCACAGCGTCATTCATTTGAGCGTCGTTATTTGTAGGAACATCTCCTTGAGAATTAAAGAGTTTCAACTGAGCAGATTCACTTGAGAGATATTGAGCAACTGTTTGAGCAGCAGCTTGACTCTTAGAAGCTGAATTGACTGCAAATCCTTTAATACCTTGGAATGATTGGAGTTGTTTAGCTTGTCCATCAATGTTGATTGTTGGGTAAGGAGCAACTGCGAAGTTATCACCTAAAATCTTTTTAATGTTAGCAGTATCCCAAGGACCGTCAAACATGGCAGCAACTTTACCGGCTTGGAGTTGATTTAAGGCATTAGTTGTTTGAATTACATTTTTATTTGATTTTTGTGCAGCAATCCATTCAAGTGCTTTAACACCATTTGCCGATGCAACGTCAGTAGATTTCACATCTTCGCCTGATTTACCGAAAAGGGTTGTGCCAGCTGTAAAGAATACTGGATAAGAGTAGTAAGGGTCAGTGTAGTTAGCGGCAAATCCGGCTTTAGCAGTCATTCCTTCCCAAGTTTTAACATCGTCAGCTGACAATTTAGACTTGTTATAGAAGAGGACAAGAGATTCTGTTGATTTAGGGAATGCATAAATCTTGTCTTTGTAAGTTACACCATTAACAGTGACATCAGAGTTGTCTTTTTTGATTTCGTTAGCGAATTTTGTAGCAACTGGATTGATATAACCTTTATCAGCCATATCACCAAGTTGGTCATTTGGTACAGCGAAGACGTCAGCATATTTAGAAGGGTCTTTTGCGATATCTACTTTAGCATTTGCTGAACCAGATGCATTGGCAATAATTTGAACTTTAAGGTCTGGATATTTTGAAGCCAATCCTTTAGCAACGTCTGTATATGTTGCTTTTTGTTGTGTGTCTACATAAACACGAACTGTTCCTTTAATGCTGTCTGAGCTAGAAGATGATGATTTGTTAGAACTTGCTGATGAACCGCAAGCTGCGAGGGTTGCGAGGGCGAGTACAGATGCTCCACCAAGAGCAACTTTTTTCCATGATTTCATTTTGTGTTTCCTCCTAATGAAAACGGTTTATTTTATACACTCCTCATTTTACGCAACCGTTTGCTTTTTGTCAAGGAAAAAAATATTACATTTTGATTACTTAGAAATTGGTTTATACCGACTTTTCAGCGTATTCTTTAGAATGAAAAATAAATGTTTTAAAAAATAATATACGAAAATTGTCGCAAACGGTTGCGTCGATGAAAGCGTTATGATAAAATATGATTAATGTGAGATTTATCTTCTCCAGATGTGGTGGAAATGACACTATCGAAAAGCGACGGAAAAGGTGCTTTTCGCTGTCCTTGAGATTAATTGAAAATAGTTTAAGACAGTACAGCCATCAAAAAAATTTGGAGGTTCTATTATGAACAAAGCTGCAATTTATCATCGTCCTGAGTCGGAATTTGCTTATCTTTATGCAAAGAATCTGATGCATGTTCGTCTGCAAACACAAAAATCTGATGTGGAAAAAGTCGAATTATTTTATGGCGATCCTTATTCGTGGGAAGGGCTTGATAACCCTGAAACACAGTATTGGGCTAGTCAAAAAGTAGAGATGAAAAAGTATCTTTCTACTAATATTAGCGATTATTTTGAGGCCGAAATTACTGTTGCAACGAAACGAGTAGATTACTTATTTGTCATTACAGGTTTGGATGGAGAAAAAGTAGTTTACACAGACCAAGGAATGTTTGATTATGATGAGAGCTTGGTGACTAAAAAATATGGGGCTTTCCGTTTGCCTTATTTCCATGAAAGTGATCGTTTTAAAGCACCTGAATGGGTCAAAGAAACGGTTTGGTATCAAATTTTCCCTGAACGTTTTGCCAATGGGGATACGAGCAATGATCCTGAGGGAACAAAAGCTTGGAATCCACAAGATGTTCCTGACCGTCAAGATTTTTATGGGGGAGATTTGCAAGGGGTGATTGATCATTTGGAACATTTGACTGAACTCGGTGTGAATGGTATTTACTTTACCCCTATTTTTCAAGCTTTTTCTAATCATAAATATGATACAGAAGATTATATGGAAATTGATAAGCAATTTGGGGATAAGGAATTGTTTAAAACTTTGGTGAAAGAAGCACATGCGCGTGGTATTAAAGTCATGTTAGATGCGGTCTTTAATCACATCGGAGATACGTCTGCTCAATGGCAAGATGTATTGAAAAATCAAGAAAAATCAAAATTTGCGGATTGGTTCCATGTTAATAGTTGGCCAGCAACTTATACTCCGACTGATGATTTTGAAAATGCTGAAAATGCAACTTATGATACTTTTGCCTTTACTCCACACATGCCAAAACTGAATACGGCTAACCCAGAGGTTGAAGCTTATCTTTTGAAAGTAGCTGATTATTGGATTTCTGAGTTTGATATTGATGCTTGGCGTTTGGATGTGGCGGATGAAGTGGATCATACTTTCTGGAAAAAATTCCGTACAACTTGTGACGCGGCAAAAGATGATTTTTATATTTTAGGTGAGGTTTGGCATTCTGCACAACCTTGGTTAGTTGGCGATGAGTTTTCTGCCGTTATGAACTATGCTTATACCGATGCGATTAAAGATGGTTTGATTACGAAGAAGATTTCTTTGGAACAAATGGTTTCTAATATTAATACGCAACTGACATTATACCGTAAGCAAGTGAATCAAATGATGTTTAATGTTTTAGATTCTCATGATACACCCAGAATTTTGACTGTTGCAAAAAATAATAAAAATTTGATGAAATTGGTTGAAACGTTCACCTTCATGCAACCAGGTGTGCCTTGTATTTATTATGGAGATGAGTATGCGGTGACAGGTGGGATGGACCCTGAGTGTCGTAAGGTGATGCCTTGGGAAGAAAAAGATCAAGATTTAGAGATGTTTGAATTCTTTAAAAATCTGATTGCTCTACGCAAACAATATCAAGGAATTTTAAGTGATTCAGAAGTAGAATGGAAAATCGTAGATTCAGAAAATGGCATTGTGAAATTTGAACGTGGATCTCTGAAAGCTATTTTCAATATTGGCGAAAAACCGGCTTATTTTTCAGCTGATGAAGTGGTTTTCTCTAATTTGGTTGACCAAAATAATATTTTACAATATGGTTTTGTAATCTATAAATAGAAAATGGATTCTGTCAGTTCACTGTGACCGAGGGAGTCATTGAATCGGTAAATAAAGAAACTATCGGCTTTGCTGATAGTTTTGTCAGTAAAAATTGCTGACAGAATCTTTGGTTTAGTGAGTATTTTACTGACGGGATTAACTTATAAAGCTGTCAGTAAAATTTTAATTGAGTTCATTCTCCTATATCCTAGGAAAATAGGAATTGGAGCAGTCGAGCTCACATCTTAATTAATTGAGTTCGCCCTCCTATATCCTAGGAAAATAGATAAATCCCTCCAAGAAACTTCGTTTCTCTACGTGATTTCCTTATTTTCTACGGATATGAACAGTCGGGCTCACATCTTAATGGAGTAGTTAATATGAAAGAAAATTGGTGGCAAAAAACAGTCGTTTATCAGATTTATCCGCGTTCTTTTATGGATGCTAATGGTGATGGTGTTGGTGATTTGCAAGGAATTATCTCTAAATTAGATTATCTTGAAAAACTTGGAATTGGTGCAATTTGGTTGAGTCCAGTTTATCAATCGCCAATGGATGATAATGGTTATGATATTTCTGATTATCAAGCAATTGCTGATGTTTTTGGAACGATGGCGGATATGGATGAATTGCTCAAGGAAGCTAAAAAGCGAAACATTCAAATTGTTATGGATTTGGTAGTTAATCATACTTCTGATGAACATAAATGGTTTGTGGAAGCTAGAAAATCAAAAGATAATGCTTATCGTGATTATTATATTTGGGCTGATGAACCCAATGGTTTACAATCTACCTTTTCTGGTTCTGCTTGGGAATTTGATGAGGAATCGGGCCAATATTTCCTTCATCTTTTTAGCAAGCGTCAGCCAGATTTAAACTGGGAAAATCCTCAGGTTCATCAAGAAGTTTATGACATGATGAATTTCTGGATTGATAAGGGAATCGGCGGTTTTCGCATGGATGTGATTGATTTGATTGGGAAAGAAATTGACCAAGAAATCACAGGAAATGGGCCTAAATTACATGAGTATTTGCATGAGATGAATCAGGCAACTTTTGGTCAGAAAAATTTGCTGACCGTAGGTGAAACTTGGGGAGCAACACCAGAGATTGCGGAACTTTATTCTGACCCTAAACGTCAAGAATTATCAATGGTTTTCCAATTTGAACACATCACAAATGCTTATCTTGATGAGGGCGAAAAATGGGATAAAAAGGAATTTTCAGTTTCAAAACTTAAAGAAATTTTAGCCAAATGGCAAGCTTTAGAAAAAGGTTGGAATTCACTTTTTTGGAATAATCATGATTTACCACGGATTGTCTCAAATTGGGGAAATGACGGGAAATATCGTTTGAAATCAGCTAAAGCTTTTGCGATTTTATTGCATTTGATGAAAGGAACGCCTTATATTTATCAAGGTGAAGAGCTTGGAATGACGAATTATCCTTTTGAATCAATTGAAGAAGTCAATGATATCGAGTCACGGAATATGTTTGCTGAACGCTTAGCTGCTGGTCATTCTGAAAATGAAATCATGGATTCAATTCGTCGTGTTGGTCGTGATAATGCAAGAACACCGATGCAATGGACGGCTGGAGAAAATGCAGGTTTTACTGATGGGAAACCTTGGCTCGCTGTCAATCCTAATCATGAAGAAATTAATGCTGATCAAGCCATGAGTGATCCTGATTCTGTTTTTTATACTTATCAAAAGTTGATTGAACTTCGTAAACAACATGATTGGGTCATTTATGGGGACTTCAAGTTGATTGATTCTGAGGCTGATGTTTTTGCATATTTGCGGACTTATAAGGGCAAGAAATATTTGGTCGTTGCCAATTTATCTGATGAAGAAAATCAATTTAAAACAGGATTTGTCTGTCGTGACTTATTGATTCACAATGAAAATTTCCTGCCGGAACTTTCTCAAATTAAATTAAAAGCTTGGGAAGCCTTTGCTTGCGAAGTGGAATAGTTAAAGCGCAAAAGGGTGAGGTGAAAATGAGCGAATTTAAAAGAATGGTTGCTGGCAAACTCTATAAAGCAAGTAAAGTTGAACCAGAATACAAACCTGATAATAATCGAGCATTAAATCAAGAAATTAACCAACTCAATCTACTTGATACAGAAAAAATTGTGGCACTTGAAAAAGAACTTTTTGGTCAAACTGGCGATGAGTTATTTGTAAATCCACCGCTTTACATCGACTATGGTAAAAATACAAGAATTGGTCAGCGCTTTTATGCCAATATGGACTGTATTTTTCTGGATGTTGCACCGATTACGATTGGCGATGATGTGATGTTTGGACCTCGCGTCAGTCTGATTACGGCTTCTCATCCAATTGATGCCGGAGTTCGACAGCGTGGACTAGAATATGGAAAAGCGATTACGATTGGTAACCGAGTTTGGCTTGGTGCAGGAGTAATTGTTAATCCGGGCGTTACGATTGGCGAAAATACAATTGTGGGTTCGGGAACGGTAGTGACAAAAAATTTGCCAGCAAATGTGATTGCAGTAGGTAATCCAGCACGAATTCTCCGCGAAATTACTGATTCTGACCGACTTTACTGGGAAGAAAAAGAGAACGAATATTATGAAAAATAAGCTTTTACTTCTGTCAGTAACTTTACTGGCGACGTGTGCTTTAAGTGCTTGTCAAAAAGCAAATTCAAAAGATTCATCAGTAAAAAAAGCGGCTGTCAGCCAAAAGGTTGATAGGAGTTTGTATCGTAATTTTTATGAAATATTTACGAGTTCATTTGCCGATTCAAATCATGATGGCGAAGGTGATTTAAATGGGGTCACGCAACATTTAGACTACTTGAATACTGGAAAATCCAATTCTACAACGGATTTGAAAGTGCAAGGACTTTGGATGACACCGATTTTTGCTAGTCCTAGTTATCATGGCTATGATGTCACTAATTACGAAGAAATTAATCCTAAATTTGGGACAATGGCTGATTTTGAAAATCTGATTGCTCAAGCTAAAAAACGAGGAATTGCTGTGATTTTAGATATGCCATTTAACCACACGGCGACTGATAATGTTTGGTTTCAAAAAGCACTAGCTGGCGACAAAAAATATGTGGCTTATTATAATTGGTCGGATACAGCAAAAGAGGGTTATAGTTTAGCCAGCAACGGCAAATACTATGAGTCAGAGTTTGATAAATCCATGCCAGACCTCAATCTTGCCAATCCTGAGGTCAAAAAAGAAATTGCAAAAATTACGAAATTTTGGTTAGACAAAGGTGTTTCTGGTTTCCGTTTGGACGCTGTTGGTTTTTATTTCTCTAATGATGATAAAAAAACGACGGCCTTTACCAAATGGCTGACAGCTACGGTCAAAAAGCAAAATCCAAAAGCTTATTTAGTGGGTGAAGTTTTTTCAACGGCTTCGGCAATTGATGATATTTATCCATCAGGTATTGATTCCTTATTTGATTTTCCAAATGCTTTGCAATCGAGTTCAAGTCCAATTAATTCGGCTTTAGTCTTAGGTGAAGGTTCTTTATTTGGTCAACAAATTGAAGCATGGGACCAAGAAATTCATGCGGATAACCCGAAAGCCATTGACGCTCCTTTCTTGAGTAATCATGACACAGACCGATCTGCAACCCTTTTAAGTTCTTTATCCATGCAGAAAATGGCTGCTCAAACTTATCTTTTGATGCCGGGAAATCCATTTATTTACTACGGTGAGGAATTGGGGCTGACAGGTTCTGGCATTGACCAAAATAAACGTTTGCCAATGCCGTGGAATGCTGCTGGGACAGATTCTCCCAAAGCGGATATTTCTGTGCCAGGTGCGACAGAAATTGCCACAACTGACGGAGGCTCAGTAGCTCAACAAGAAGCCAATCCAAATTCGCTGCTCAATTGGTACAAAAAAATCTTGCGGGTCAAAGCAAAATATCCTGAAATTGCGACTGACAGATTGAAAAATATTTCTGTCAGTGAAGAGAGCTTGTCTGTCATTAATTATGGAAAGGATTTGACTATTATCAATAATTTTTCCGATACAGAAAATGTGACAATGAAACTCCCGAAAAGCGTTGTTGGGACAAAAATCACTGACCAACTTTCTGTCAGTAATTCCCAAGCAAAATTAACTGATGGAAAATTGACAATTCCAGCTTACAGCACCGTTATTTTGAAAAAATAAATAAGTTCAGTTTAGGGACTTTAAAAATGAAAATGTAAAACTATGAAAAAAATAAAAACAAATGATTTTCACAAGATGGTAGGTTATCAGATTTATCCAAAATCATTCAAAGATACCAATGGAGATGGCATTGGCGACATCAATGGCATCATTGAAAAAATTCCTTATCTACGTGAATTGGGGATTGATTTTATCTGGATAAATCCAATTTACAAGAGTCCACAAGTTGACGGGGGCTATGATATTTCTGATTATCAAGTCATTGATGAAATGTTTGGCTCACTTGAAGATTTTAAAAAATTACTAGATAAAGCGCATGAAAATGGCTTGAAAGTCATCATGGATTTGGTAGTCAATCATACATCAGACCAACATCCTTGGTTTTTAGAAAGTCAAAAATCAAAAGATAATCCTTATCGTGATTATTATTTGTGGGAAGACGCTAGCCCTAACCAAATGCCAAATGATTGGATTTCCTTTTTTGGTGGTTCAACTTGGGCTTATGATGAAAAAACAAAACAAGCTTATTTTCACGTTTTTGCCAAAGAGCAGCCTGATTTAAATTGGAAAAATCCCAAAGTTCGGCAAGAAATTTATGACATGATTCGTTGGTGGTTAGATTTGGGAATAGATGGCTTCAGATTAGACGCGATTTCACACATTCAAAAAATGCCATGGAACTATAAAATTAAATCTTGGAAAGGCGACGGCCCGTGGGTGCCTTTCATGAATGTTGCTGGGATTGAAACATATATGTCAGATTTGAAAGCTATTTTTGATGAATATGGTGCTTTGACTGTTGGGGAAGCTTCAGGGGTTCGCTCCAAGCAAGCGCCCGATTGGACCGATGAAGCTGGCTATATCAATATGATTTTTGAATTAGAACATAATGTCAGAAAATCAAATGGCAATGGTCAGGGCAGTATTTATGGCTACAAAAAAGTCATTATGCGTTGGCAAGAAGATTTGCTTGAACGGGGTTGGAATGCTTTGTATATTGAAAATCATGACCAACCAAGAAGTATTGATACTTTTGGCGATGGTTCAATAGAATCAGCAAAAGCGTTGGCTGTCAGTTATATGCTCTTAAGAGGAACGCCTTTCATATATCAAGGGCAAGAATTTGGGATGACTAATTTTCCATTTACTGACGCAAAGCAATTACGAGCTGACGAGATTAAAAAGAAATATGAAATGTTAATGACAGAACTGTCAGCAAATCAAGCACTAGCAGAAGTCACCCAAAATAGTCGTGAGCACTCAAGAACACCAATGCAGTGGGACAATTCTAAAAATGCAGGATTTACAAGTGGACAAGCTTGGATGGAAATTAATCCAAATTTTTCTGTTATTAATAGTCAAACTAATCAAGAACTCATTGAACTTTATAAAAAATTGATTGAATTACGGCATCAAGAACCAGCGATTTCAGAGGGTTCAATTAAATTTCATTTTAAAAGACATCCTCAAGTTTTAGTTTATGAACGAGCTGAATTTTTAATTATTGTCAATTTGGCTGACAAAAAAGCTCATTTAGATTTTACAAAAATTGACAGTTTTACTGACAGCTCTGCTGAAAGTTCTGTCATTAATTATCAACAAGTCTTGGGCAGTTCAAATCAAAAATTTCAAGAAAAAATGGTTCTGTCAGCCTGGGAATATCGGGTTTATAAAAAATAGAAGGTGAGAACAAGATAACACTATGAAACAAATCAAAAGAATTATGGGCATTGACCCTTGGAAAATTACATCAAATCAGATTGAAAAAGAAGACCGTCGTTTGCAAGAATCGCTTACTTCCATTGGGAATGGCTACATGGGAATGCGCGGAAATTTTAGTGAAACTTATAGTGGCGACAGTCACCAAGGAACTTACATTGCAGGGGTTTGGTTTCCAGATAAAACACGTGTAGGTTGGTGGAAAAATGGTTATCCTGAATATTTTGGTAAAGCAATCAATGCCCTCAATTTTGCTTCTGTCAGAGTTTTTATTGATGACAAAGAAGTTGATTTAGCCGCAAGTCACGTGACTGATTTTAATCTGTCGCTTGATATGGAAAAAGGGGTACTCACCTATACTTATGTAGCTTATGGAGTACGTGTGACTGCCGAAAGATTTTTCTCAATTGCTCAACAAGAACTTGCGGTTTTTGCTTTCATGTTTGAAAGCTTAGATGGTGAAATTCATCAAATCCGTACAGCCTCAATCATTGATGCAAATGTTCGTAATGAAGATTCCAACTACGATGAAAAATTTTGGACAGTAAAAAACCTTGATAATACAGCTACAGGTTCATTTATTGTCACTGAAACAATTCCTAATCCATTTGGAGTTGAACAATTTACGGTAGCAGCTAAACAAAGCTTTGCAGGCGATTTTACTCGAGTTAAGCAAGAAACAAGAGAAAGTTCTGTTTTAGATGTTTACGAAGCAAAATTAATAGAAAATGCACCACTCACCTTTATCAAAAATGTTTTAGTTGTCACAAGTCGTGATATTGAACCCTCGAATTTAACAAAGGTGCTATCAAATTTGACCCTTGAAATTTCTAAGAAAACATATAATGAATTTTATAAAGAACAAGAAATTGCCTGGAAAAAACGTTGGGAAATTGCTGATGTACAAATTGACGGTTCAGCAGAAGCTCAACAAGGGATTCGCTTTAATCTTTTCCAACTTTTCTCTACCTATTACGGTGAAGATGAACGTTTAAATATTGGCCCTAAAGGATTTACTGGAGAAAAATATGGCGGAGCAACTTATTGGGATACAGAAGCCTATGCCGTTCCATTATACTTGGCGCTTTCTGATGAAAAAGTTGCTAAAAATCTTTTAAAATATCGTCATAATCAATTGCCACAAGCACAACATAATGCCCGTCAACAAGGACTTAAAGGTGCTTTGTATCCAATGGTTACTTTTACAGGTGTTGAATGTCATAATGAGTGGGAAATTACATTTGAAGAAATTCACCGTAATGGAGCAATGGCTTATGCGATTTATAACTATAGCAACTACACGGGAGATGAAACTTATCTTGCTCATGAAGGCTTAGAAGTTTTGATTGAAATTGCTCGTTTTTGGGCAGACCGTGTGCATTATAGTAAACGAAATGATAAATACATGATTCATGGAGTCACAGGCCCAAATGAGTATGAAAATAATATCAATAACAACTGGTACACTAATAAATTGGCAGCTTGGGTTTTGACTTATACTGCTGAAAGTTTAGCGAAATATCCACGCCCAGATTTAATTGAAGGAGCTGAAATTGCTCACTGGGCAGAAATTGTGGATAAAATGTATTATCCAGAAGATGAAGAATTGGGTATCTTTGTTCAACATGATGGCTATTTAGATAAAGATTTGACTCCAGTGGCTCAACTTGACCCTAAAAATCTTCCATTGAACCAAAATTGGTCTTGGGATCGAGTGTTACGTAGTCCATATATTAAGCAAGCAGATGTGCTTCAAGGAATTTATTTCTTCGGCAATCAATTTTCATTAGCCGAAAAACAACGAAATTTTGATTTTTATGAACCATTAACTGTTCATGAAAGCTCACTTTCTCCATCCATTCATGCGATTTTAGCAGCAGAGCTTGGCATGGAAGACAAGGCTGTTGAAATGTATGAAAGAACAGCTCGTCTTGACTTAGATAATTATAATAACGACACAGAAGATGGACTTCACATCACATCAATGACTGGCTCATGGTTGGCGATTGTTCATGGTTTTGCCCAAATGAAAACCTGGGATGGTCAATTGAGTTTCGCCCCATTTTTACCACAAGCATGGACGGGTTATGCCTTTCACATTAACTATCGCGGACGTTTATTAAAAATTTCTGTTGGTCAAGAAGTGAAACTTGAATTATTACGTGGCCAAGCCTTAAATCTTGAAATCTATGGTGAAAAAATTGAATTAAAAGATTTTTATGTTACGAAAACAAAGTAATTTGATGTCTTTAAATGACTTTTTTATCAAAAATCTAAAAAATAGTTGAAAATTAATCGAAAATTTGGCAAAATAAAATTTCAGAGTGTCAAATAAAAGAAAGAGAAAGGAGCGCTGAGTTGAGCTGGGTTTAGCTAGTCTCAAGTGAAAATATGGCAGTTACAATTAAAGATGTTGCAAAAAAAGCTGGTGTTAATGCCTCAACGGTCAGTCGGGTCATTAAAGATAGTTCAGAGATTTCGGATAAAACAAAAGTAAAAGTTCGCAAAGCCATGCATGAATTAGGTTATCGAAGGAATGCAGCGGCTCAGATTCTAGCTTCGGGAAAAACAAATACAATTGGTGTTGTTTTCCCGCCAGTGGCTGACAAAGCGAGCCAACCTTTCTTTATGAAAATATTGACCTCAATCAATGAAACAGCTCGTGATTACGATGTTTCAATCGCTATTGCGACGGGGCATTCAGCCAAAGAGTTGAAAAAACAGATTGAACTTCAATATTCAGAAAAGCGTGTCGATGGATTTATTGTGCTTTACGCTGGAAAAAATGATGAAGTTCGCGATTATTTATTAGAAAATAAAGTTCCTTTTGTTTTAGTTGGAACTCCAGCTGAAGGGAAAAATGAAATTACCCATGTGGATAATGATAATATGCTGCTTGGACGCGAGGCTGTTCGTCATTTAGCACAATTAAAACATCAAAATATTTCATTTGTGACCGATACGAAAGAAACAGAAGTTTTTGAAGAACGTTATCAAGGTTTTAAAGACGAATCCGAGAAACTTGGGCTCAATCATGACCTCTTGTTTATGGATGCTAATTTTTCCTTGCGAAACGAAACAGCTCTTGTAGTTATGGATGATGTCTTGTCTTTAAAAGTTGTGGAACGTCTAAGAAGTCAAGGTTTAAATGTTCCAGAAGATGTGAGTTTAATTACTTACAACAACTCTATCTTTGGAGCAATGATTCATCCTTATTTAACAACTTTTGACATTCATATTGAGCAATTAGGGGCAAGTGCAATTAAGAAAATCTTGGATTTACGAGATAAGAAAGAAAATTTGCCAGAAAAATCAATTATTCCTTTTGAATTAATTATTAGAGAATCAACAAAAGCTAGAATTTAAGTTCTAGCTTTTTTAGTTTTGTTTAAGATAAGGTTAAGCCTAGTACAAGACAAAAATATGATAATAGTGTAAAATAATAGAAAGGGATGGGCGCAGTTTTATTGACTTTCCAAGCAATTTAACTAAAAATAATTTATAAATTATGAGCCCTAAAAAATGTGAAAAGGGATGGATTCAATGATTAAAATTTTATTAGTGGAGGATGATTTATCACTCTCAAAATCTGTTTACGATTTCTTAAAATCATTTGCGCAAGTCAAACAGGTTTATGATGGTGTTGAAGGACTCTATGAGGCAGAATTGGGAATCTATGATTTAATTTTGCTTGATTTAATGCTTCCAGAGAAGAATGGTTTTGAAGTCTTAAAGGAATTACGCGAGCAAAATGTAGATACGCCAGTCTTAATCATGACTGCTAAGGAATCTTTGGATGATAAAATGCACGGATTCGACATTGGAGCAGATGATTATTTAACAAAACCTTTCTATTTAGATGAACTAAAAGCACGTATTCAAGCACTTTTGAAACGGACAGGTAAATTAGAAGATTCAAACGGTTTAACTTATGGAAATATTCGTTTGAATTTATCAAATAAATCAACTTTAGTTGATGATCAACCTGTTGATTTAATCGGAAAAGAATTTGATTTAGTCGTTTATTTAATGCAAAATCAAAATGTTATTTTGCCAAAAGAGCAAATTTTTGACCGGATTTGGGGCTATGACAGTGATACAACAGTTACTGTTGTTGAAGTTTATATGAGTAAAATTCGGAAAAAATTGAAAGATACAGAATTTGTCAATAATCTTTCAACCTTGCGAAATGTTGGCTATATCCTGAGATAAAATTTTACTGACAGCTTATTGTATAGAGGTGAAATTCATCTATTAAATTAACAAAAAGTTCTGTCAGTAAATCTATCTAGAAATGAGACCTCTTTGAAGAAAATAATTAAAAAAATTAAATCTTCAGCTATTGTAAAAAATGATGGGAAAAATTTCCTTCATTTTTTTCTAGCTTTTACAGTCATTTTTGTTGCTTTAGCCGTGATTATTATTCAAGTCATGCAATTAGGAATGTATCGAGCGACTGACCAAAATTTACACAATTTGGCTCAAAACCGAGTGTTTTTGGAAGAAGCAGCGAATAATCAATTAGGAACAAATAATTCACAAGATAGTGGCTTTTATGGACCAAATAATAGTGTAATTTTTTATGATTCAGAGGGTAAAAGTTTCATGCCATCATCTGAAACTAATGGTCGTGTTAATACAAATTTCGTGATGAGTCGTTTGCAAAAAGTAATGAAATTCAATGAAAATCAAATTAATCAAATTCAAGCAGTTTCTGTAAAAAATCCTTATGGAGATAATTTGCACTATCGTTATTACACAACATCGCAATTTATCATTACAAATTCTGATGGTACTGTGACGCCAGTTTATATGCAAATTTTTTCAAACGTTGACCAAATTCAAGATGCCATGAGCCGGGCCATGTGGGTCATTGTGACAACAATGATTACTTTCTGGCTACTATCAATAATTATTAGTCTATATCTTGCAAACTGGACTTTAAGACCTATTCTGGCTGCTTATGAAAAACAAAAAGAATTTGTTGAAAATGCTTCACATGAATTGAGAACACCTCTGGCAATCTTGCAAAATCGTCTAGAATTACTTTTCCAAAAGCCGACAGCAACAATTATTGATGAATCAGAAAATATTTCTGAAAGTTTATCAGAAGTTCGCAATATGCGTTTATTAACAAGTAACTTACTGAACTTAGCTCGTCGAGATTCTGGAATCAGAATTGAGCCAGAGGCGACTACGGCAACTTATTTTGAGAATATTTTTAATAGCTATGAAATGCTTGCTGAAAACGCAGGTAAAAAGTTTTCAGGCCATTTGAAATTAGATGGAACGATTAATTTGGATCAAGCCCTGATTAAACAATTGCTGACCATCTTATTTGATAATGCTCTTAAATACACGGGTGATGAGGGTGAAATCTCTGTAGATGTTCAAAAAAATGGGGGATTCTTAGTTTTTGCTGTCGCCGATAATGGTGAAGGAATTTCTGATGAAGATAAGAAAAAAATCTTTGACCGCTTTTTCCGAGTAGATAAAGCAAGAACACGTCAAAAAGGTGGCTTAGGTTTGGGTCTTTCTCTGGCCAAACAAATTGTTGAAGCTTACAATGGGAAGATTACAGTTGAAGATAATAAACCTAAAGGTACAAAATTCATTATTAGAATTCGTGTGGATAGCACAATTTCAAATCCTGCAAAAATTTTCCAAAAGTTGTAAAATATGATAGGAAAAAATTACTGACAAATTATGATAAGATAATAGTAACATTCAAATTATGACAATTTTGTCAGTCGATTTACTAGTTTTTAAAGACAATTTCTGTTAGTAAATAACTAAGTAAATCTAAAAAGGAGAAAATCAGAGATGTCAGTGTTAGAAAAAATAGACAGCCCAGCGGATTTAAAAAAAGTATCAAATCAAGAACTAGAAGAATTAGCTTCAGAAATTAGAACAGCAGTTCTTCATAAAGTATCAAACATCGGTGGACACGTTGGCCCAAACTTGGGTGTGACTGAATTAACAATTGCCCTTCATAAAGTTTTCAATTCACCAATTGATAAGTTTATTTGGGATGTTTCTCACCAAACTTATCCACATAAAATTTTAACTGGACGTAAAAATGGATTTACTGATGGACATTTCCATGACATCACACCTTACACCAGTCAAAGAGAATCAGAACACGACTTTTTCACAGTTGGCCATACCTCAACTTCAATTGCTAATGCCTTAGGTTATGCCAAAGCGCGTGATTTGACAAATGACAAAGGCAACATTGTTGCAGTCATTGGTGACGGTTCACTTTCTGGGGGACTTGCTATGGAAGCCCTCAATAATGCCGGAGATTTCAAAGGAAACCTCATTATTTTAGTTAATGATAATCAAATGTCAATTGCTGAAAATCATGGAGGACTTTACCGTAACCTTGCTGAACTTCGGGCGACAAATGGTCAAGCCGAAAATAACTTCTTTAAAACTTTTGGTTTAGATTATAAATATCTTGAAAATGGAAATGATATTGAATCTTTAATTCACCTATTTGAAGAAGTAAAAGATATCGACCATCCAATTGTCCTTCATATTCATACTGAAAAAGGACGTGGTTATCAACCAGCTCTTGAAAATAAAGAAGCTTTTCACTGGCACATGCCTTTCGATTTAGAAACTGGTCAATCAAAAGTGATTGATTCTGGTAAATCTTATAGTTCAGTTATGTTGGATTACATGGATAAAAAGGTTTCAGAAGGCCTTCCTCTTGTTGCCATCAATGCAGCAATTCCAGGAATCTTTGGACTGAAACAATTTGCAGCTAAATACCCTGACCGTTATATTGATGCAGGAATTGCTGAGCAATTTACCATTACTTTTGGTGGTGCAATGGCTGCGGCTGGCGCTCGTCCAATTATTTTCCACAATTCTACTTTTGTTCAACGTGCTTATGATCAATTTTGGCATGACTTAGCAATTAATGAAGAACCAGCAATTGTTATTGTTAAAGGTGGAGTTATTTCAGGTTCAGATGAAACACACCAAGGCTCATCAGCCATGACTTGGATTTCAAACATTCCAAATATCAAATATCTTGCTCCAACTTCTGAAGAAGAATTTATTTCAATTCTTGATTGGGCACTTGAGCAACATGAAGAACCAGTTGTGATTCAAATGCCAGAACACGGCTTAGAATCACGTCCGACTGTTCTCACAGATTATTCAACCCCTTCATATCAAATGACAAAATCAGGCGAAAAAGTTGCCCTCTTGGCACTTGGCGGCCTTTATTCACATGGTGAAAAAGTAGCTAAAGTTTTGGCTGAAAATGGAATTAATGCAACCCTAATAAATCCACTTTTCATCAACGATTTGGACCAAGCTTTCCTTGAAAACTTAGTTGAAAATCATCAAGTTATTGCAACGATCGAAGATGGAATTCTTGACGGAGGATTTGGTCAAAAAGTTGCTTCCTTCCTTGGTAAGTATGATGTTAAAGTTTTGAACTTTGGTGCGAAACGTGAATTTAATGATTCTGTTCCAGTGACAGAACTTTACAATCGTTATCATTTGACACCAGAACTTATGGTTGCTGATATTCTTAGTCTTTTGAAATAAAAATTTACTGACAGATGTTCCAAAATATTTCTGTCAGTAAAAATAAAGAACTGATAATGTCTGTCAGTAAAACTAGCAAGAATGATGATAAGTTCTTACTTAATAAAGTGAAATAGATGAAAAAAGTATTAGTAAAAGCAGTACATGGCTACCAACGCTGGATTTCTCCAGCCTTGCCACCAGCCTGTCGCTATTATCCTACCTGCTCCAATTACATGATTCAGGCCATTGAAAAACATGGACCAGCCAAAGGTTTGGCAATGGGGACAGCACGTATTTTACGTTGCCACCCATTTTGCCAGCCAGGATATGATTTAGTTCCAGACCATTTTAGTTTGCGAAGAAATTGGGCAGAACCAGAAAAAGAAGAAGACTCAAATTAATTTGAGTCTTTTCTATTTATAAAATTATAGAAAACGCTCCAAAAAATAGATGAAATCGCTATCAAATGTCATAAAAAAATGTTAAAATGAAAAAAAGAATAAAAAAAGGAGTGTCATCTATTATGCCATTTAGTAAAGATTTTCTCTGGGGCGGAGCAACTGCAGCTAATCAATGTGAAGGCGGCTATAATCAGGGAGGACGTGGACTTGCCAATGTTGACCTTGTTCCACACGGGAAAGACCGTCTTCCAATTATTACAGGGGAAATGAAGCACCTTGAATTCGATGAAGACCATTTTTATCCAGCAAAAGAAGCGATTGATATGTATCATCATTGGAAAGAAGACCTCGCACTTTTTGCTGAAATGGGATTTAAAACCTATCGAATGTCTATTGCTTGGACAAGAATTTTTCCAAAAGGTGATGAACAAGAGCCAAATGAAGAAGGTTTGCAATTTTATGAAGACATTTTTAGAGAATGCAAACGTTTAGGAATTGAACCCTTAGTAACCATCACTCACTTTGATTGCCCTGTCCACCTAATTAAAGAATATGGTGGCTGGCGTAATCGAAAAATGGTTGGTTTCTATGAAAATTTAGCCAGAGCAATTTTTACTCGTTATAAAGGATTAGTTCGCTATTGGTTGACATTTAATGAAATTAATATGCTCCTCCATGCTCCATTTATGGGAGCAGGACTTGTTTTTGAAGAAGGAGAAAATAAAGAACAAGCCAAATACTTAGCCGCTCATCATGAACTATTAGCATCGGCTTTAGCAACAAAAATTGGACATGAAGTTGACCCAGAAAATAAGATAGGCTGCATGTTAGCTGCTGGAGATTACTATCCATTTGATTGTAATCCAGAAAATGTTTTTGAAGCTCAAAAACAAAATCATGATAATCTCTTTTTCATTGATGTTCAATCTCGCGGAAAATATCCAAACTACCTTTTAAAGAGATTAGAGCGTGAAGAAATTACACTTCCGATTGAAAAAGGCGACTTAGAAATCCTTGCTGAAAACACAGTTGACTTTATTTCATTTAGTTACTATGCAAGTCGAGTCGCTAAAGTCAAGGATGAGGATGCAGATAAATCAGCTGGAAATATCTTTGAATCTGTAAAAAATCCTTATTTAGAGGCCAGTGAATGGGGTTGGCAAATTGACCCACTTGGTTTAAGAATCACAATGAATTCTATTTATGACCGCTATCAAAAACCATTATTTATTGTAGAAAATGGTATGGGAAATGATGATGTCATAAAAGAAGATGGTATTCATGATACTTATCGTATTGCCTATTTAAGAAATCATATAAAAGAAATGAAAAAAGCTGTAGAAATAGACAAAGTAAACTTATTAGGCTATACAACATGGGGATGTATTGATATTGTTTCTGCAGGTACTGGTGAAATGAAGAAAAGATACGGTTTTGTCTATGTTGATTTAGATGATAAAGGGTATGGTAGTCTTAAGAGAATTAAAAAAGATTCATTTTACTGGTATAAAAAAGTAATAGCTTCTAATGGCGAAGATTTAGATTAAGCGTCCAATTTTTTTCTTAAATCTTTTAAGTCATTTGGTTAAAGCACCTTCGGGTGCTTTTTTTATATAACAAAAAGATATTAACAAAGAAAATTCACTTCATCTGTGGAGAAAAACTAACTCTTTATTTTTTTAAAGAGGAAATTTCTATTTTGCTCTTACACACAAAAACATTTCTCTTGAAAAATTATT
>OIZF01000408.1_pt1 | contig 29991 bp, 18 predicted proteins | sample 1588471 | NCBI WGS metagenome assembly OIZF01 (sample SAMN03283279) | human gut metagenome | biome: human-associated habitat; material: feces | host: Homo sapiens | place: Peru | collected 2012
CCCAGAACATCCTGAAGGCAGCCGGTACCGACCTTTCTCACGTAGTGAAGACTACTGTATATCTGAACAGCATGGACGATTTCGCAGCCATGAACGAGGTTTATGCCGAGTTCTTCAGCCAGCCATACCCAGCTCGTTCAGCCGTAGCCGTAGAGAAGTTGCCTAAGGGTGCATTGGTAGAGGTAGAAGTATTGGCTGCCAAGTAAATCTCCGCTTCGACAGTATAAACATTTCGAAGGAAGAAGATTTGATGGGAGCAGGAATCACATTCAAGAATCTAACGATAGGCTATCGCTCGAAGCATCAGCTCAGAGCGGTAGCCTCATCTATTCATGCCTCACTCCAGGAAGACAAACTGACCTGTCTCATCGGAGCCAACGGAGTGGGCAAATCTACCTTGCTCCGTACCTTATCCGGATTTCAGCCACCCCTTGATGGAGAAATCCTGATTCAAGACAAACCCCTATCCGATTATTCAGCCCGCGAACTCGCCCAGGAAATAGGTGTAGTTCTCACTAACCGTATGGATACTCCCCAACTTTCTGTTCAGGAAATCATCGGCATCGGCCGTTCTCCCTATACCGGCTTCTGGGGAACCTTATCCTCGGCAGATCAAAAGATAGTAGATGAAGCCATCCGGCAGACAGGCATCCTGCACTTAGCCTCCCGTTCTATCACAGAGTTAAGCGATGGCGAGCGCCAGAAGGTGATGATTGCCAAAGCGCTGGCTCAGCAAACCAGCCTCATCATCCTGGATGAGCCTACCGCCTTCCTCGACTTTCCGAGCAAGGTGGAAACCCTCCAGATGCTTCGTCGCCTTGCCCACGAGCAGCATAAGTCTATCTTATTGTCAACCCATGATGTGGAACTGGCCCTGCAGATTGCCGATCAGCTCTGGCTGATGGAAGAAAACCATCTCTCCATCGGCAGCCCCCAGGAACTAGCAGCAGACGGCTCGTTATCCAGATTCATCGACCGGGATGGCATCAGATTTGACGTAGAGAAGATGAGAGTGGAATTATCTTCTACATTTTCATAGTGCATTTTCCTACCGTTTATTCTCTGTATCAAACCGCATAATCCCATCTCCCCGCATCATAGCCTCTATTAAGTAAAAACGCATTTTGATATTTCGGAGTTTTTGACTATATTTGCATCAGAAATCCAACAGATTTCCATGACAGGAAAGTCTGAAACTAGAAATCTATCATACTAAATAAGAAAATCAGCCATCCAGCAACAGTCCGTTGCCAATTGGCTGATTTTTCATTTTTATCCGTTCGCTATCGAAATTCATCTATCGGGATGCCATCCCTCACGATTTTCGCACCACCAGATACCGCATACCGTCGTTGAAACGCTTGCGGTGGATGGATGGCATCTGAGAAAGTTTGCGGCCAAAGGTGATGAGATTGCTCAACTTCAACGATGAACCGATGTGACTCTTCAGCTCCTGGAAAATCTCGGCAGCCGTAAGATACTCACCCTGCTTGACATCATCGGTCAAGTCGAAATAGAGATTGAAATACTGGTCTACCGGAGAAACCACCTCAAACTTCCTGTTGTTCACCATGATCAGCCGAGTCTGCTCCGCATCAAAATAAGTCTTCTCGCCTGCCCGTAAAGCAGAGAGAGCCTGCGCATAGAGCTGTTCATAATTCGGACGCTGACTCACATTGATAGGTCCCGTAAGCTCTACACCCAGAAACCGGCGATTACCGGAAGGATCGGAAAGAATATCCTCCATATTGCTCGTAGCAATAAAAGACGCCATTCTCGGAAACTCCTGTACATGACTGCCATACGGTGGCTTCATCTTGACACTCGGCAACTGGATGATGTTTTTCAGGAATCCCTGCTGCACCTGAGGAGAAATCTGGTTGAACTCATCCAGATTGATGACCAGCGACTGGCACATTGCCTGAAGCACCTGTCTTTTTTCTGACAACACAAGGTTATCATTATACCCCCACTGCAACTCCGGCGGAACCAGAGATCTGCAGAAAGTACTCTTATTGTAACCCTGCTTGGAGATGAGAAGCGGCGCCACAGAGTTGCCATATTTGCGATGACTGTAGGCACGCCACTGGTCAACCATCGCCAGAAACCAGGTATAGAACCAATCCTCCCAATAAGGATTATCAGTAGGCACCGTGCGCGCCAAGGCACGGATATGATCCTTTCCATCCCATTTCCCCTCACACTTATACAGAAAGTTTTCTACAGGATTATAGGTAGAAAGAAGGTCCGACTCCAGATAATTGCGCACATCCTTGATACTCACACGGATGTTGGCGAGCTGTACCTCCAGCGTCATGCGTTTCTGCACACGGGCATCCACAGGCTGATAGCCCCAATAATCTTTTTCCTTCGGCCGGTATTCTGTGCATTTCATTACCGAATTATAACGGAAATCATATTTCTTACACAGAAATCCGATCATACTCATGATATTGTCACTCAACTCTTTACTGTCGTTATCCACATCTGCGGAAGAGTTATCAGCATCCCTCTCATCAACGCTCTCCACAGGTTTTTCTGCGTCATGAAAAACTTCATTCAAAGTCAGGGGCAACGCATCTTCACGATAATAAGGAAAAGAATCTCTTGTCATCAGGAAATCAGAGTAGATAGAAGGCTCGGGCATCTGCATCGTTGCCTTCACAAGTGCCTGATAAAGCGGAGCAAAGGTCAAGAAAGCCTGCTTGTAAATCCTGTCGGCAGCAACCTCCTCATCAGGTAACGTCCCCTTTGCCAGAGCATATTTCGCCAGGACATGCAGACTGATGCCATCGGCTCCCACAAAGGCTGCAAGAGTAGAAGGCAGACTGGCTACTTTCTGCTTGAGGGCATCTACGCCTCCATCCTCATTTATATCAACAAACGTAAGCAGCAGAACGCCGTTGTTTTTCTTCATTTTCAGGAGTCCATTCTCCGATTTCTGAAATTCTGCTGCAGGGTGAACATGCATCCAGGTTGGCATATCCTTATACCCATCATAACCATTCGTGAGATAAGGTACGTATTCACGGAAGTTCTCCACGGTATTCCTGGCATCATCGTTTATGATACGCTCAAGGAAACGTTCCAGACTCTTGGTACTTACCAGGAGCTGGTTCTTTTTATTTCTATGTGTTATGGTAAATTTCATTGTCTGTCATTTAAAAAAGTTTATCGATATGAAACACTTTATTTCCTACCATGAAACTGTTTGTTTCAAGCGGAGAAACGCTCCGTTTCACCCTGTGAACCAAATTGATACGTCACATTCCCGCTTTCGATACATCGGCAGGGGATTCTGCTTTATTCGTAAATGAATCCGATTTCTTCTGCATAATGATCATAGGCAGGTTCCCCATAACCATATTCAGCAAAGACCTTCTTCACCTGCTCCTGCATTTCCGGCGTAAGATGTTTCTCCCCCCGATGTACACGATAATAGGTAGTGCGGTTGCCCAGAACATCCATGACCCGGTACTTGATGGTCTGCATTTCGACATGTTTTACCTGGTCGTAGAGATGGGAAAATCCCCATGCTGCCTTGAACTGGTACACACGCATGAAATGGGAGCAAGATGCATGAAGGTTAGCATCGGGATAAACCGCATTTCCAGCAGTAACATCATCGGGTTTGAACTTTGCCGAGATGAATCGGATGCATTCTGCTGCCCGAGGACAATCGGCATTGAAGCAGTACATCCAATGATAATCTACCAGACTTTTGATAAACTCAGGATCATTAAGATTTAATTTCATGAAAGAATAAAATTTAAATTAAACATTAGGTTTCGCAGTGGTTATTGCCATTGTGGAATCTGTGTTGTCAACTCTCCGCAAAGAAACACGGGGCATCTATGACAAGAGCGTCGGTCCCATGTAACTTGATTGCTGCAAAGATACAAAATTTTAAAGCCAAATGCAAGCTTTGTCCCAAAAACTTTCATCCTTGTCCCGAATCACGTGCATAAAAAAGCGCTTTTAGCAAGAAGATAAGCTGAAAAACGTGATGGATAAAGGCAATAAGTGATGGATAGCGTGATGGATTTTGCAAACATTTCGTTCATCTATCACGCTATACAGAACGGACAACTGTCTCATTATCCAATGATTAATGATTTAAAAAGAAAAAAACGTGAGGGATGTGAGGGATAAAAAGAGGAAAAAACTTATAAGGGCGTATACAGAAAGGTTTGCCAGAGTATTATACTATCTTGGCCCCCTCAGCATTGATATTAACGCAAAAAACGTTAATGTAAGACAGCATGAGGCATAACACCTCTTTATATATATTAGGAAAAGCTTCAAACCGTCGTTGCGGTTTGAAGCTTTTTCTGTTTCATGAGGTTCTATTTGGAGGAAATAAGCCGTTTACAATGTGTGAAAATCCGTTAAAATGGGGCTATTTGTCCGAAATCATGGGCGTTTGTCCTAGTTTGTTCCGAAGCCTCTGCTTTTATTCCTTAACCACCATCTGTGTCTGCGCATACTTGCTCGGTGGCATACCATACTTCGCCTTGAAGCACTTGTAGAAGTAGGAGACATCCTGAATGCCAACCTTCATGCAGACTTCGCTCACGTTGTATCTGCCGTCGCATAACAGTTCTGCGGCGATGCGCATACGTTCTGCTTGCAGGTACTTGTTGGGCGACATGCCTGTCAGTTCCTTCATCTTGCCAAAGAACTTGGTGCGCCCCATGTGCATCATCTCTGCTATCTTATCCACCGTAAAGTCTGGTTCGCTGATGTTCTGGGCTATCAGGTTAACTACGTTCTCACGGAAAACCTTGTCAGCCTTGCTTTCCATTACGATATCCTTCATCTTCTCTTTCGCCTCATCCGTTTGGATAACTTGCTTTTTCTCAGGTGCGATAGGAAAGTCATTCTTGTTTGAGTTCCATTTGATGAGCTGTATGATACGAGTCATAAGAATTCTAGCCTTGTATGGCTTGGTCATATAATCATCGGCACCACACTTGTAGCCCTTGATTTGATGGTCTTCATCGTCAAGGGCGGTAAGCATGATGACAGGCACTCGTTTCAGGGCTTCCGTAGCACGGAGACGTTTAACGATGTCGTAGCCATTGAGGTCTGGCAACATCACGTCGCAAATGATGAGCGAAGGAGGATTGGTCAACACTCCAGCATAGCCTTGTTGTCCGTTCATGTAGATGTCGGTGCGGAAGTAAGCACCGATGTCATGCTTGAGTTGTTCCATCATGTCGGGGTCATCTTCTATGATGGCAACATGCTGTGTATTGAGTGCCTCGCCTTGCATTTCCATTACGATGTCGTTCAACTTAGCGGTTTCTTCTTGCTCTTTCTCCTTGTCTTTCTCTTGGCGGATATTCGCCTCGGGCATATAGTCTTCAGGGGCGTATTGCTCATCGTTGTCAGGAAGAGACAGCTCGAAGATGTTCATCTGATATTCCTCATCATAGCTATAAGCCAAATTGCCCTTGTGCAGTTGGGCGAATTGGTAAGCCAAGTAAAGGCCGATGCCCATGCCTCCTTGCGAAGTATAACCCTGCATGAATGGCTGGAAGAGATGTTCTTTTCTCTCAGCTGTGATTTCATCGCCTTGGTTGCAGACGGTGAAGACGAGTTTGTCTTCTTCGTGCGACAGATTGATTTCGATGACTCCCTTTTGTGGGGTATATTTCACGGCATTGCTCAGCAAGTTGTAGAGGATGGTCTCTACCTTCTCATGGTCAAAGCTTACCTCATATTGCTTGGCGAATGGCGTGAAGGTCAACTGGATGCTCTTTTGATTGGCGATGTTCCAGAAATCCTTGTAGAGTTGCTGGGCAAACTCGATGATATTGCCTTTGGATACATGGAGTTTGACGGCATGGTTATTGATTTTTCTGAACTCCAATATCTGGTTGATGAGTCGCAGAAGTCGTTTGGCACCTCTGTTGGCAGAAGCGATGGCAGCCTGTGGTGGTTCTGTACCTTTGTTGTTGACGAGTCTGTCCATTCCACCTTGGATGATGGCTAGTGGGGTGCGAAATTCATGCGCCACATGGGTAAAGAAGTTGAGACGGAACTCGGTGAGTTGCTTTTCCATCTTCATCTGTTGATGGATATGGAAACGTTCCATTCTGTTGCGATAGACACGATAGCCTATGATACCTATTATAATAAGGTATAGGCAGATGGCCCACCATGTAGCATAGAATGGAGGGTTGATGACGATGGTAAAGGTCGTTTCTTGTTGAGGTTTGCCATTGATGATGCCTCTTACATGGAAGACATACTTGCCAGGTGCCAAGTCGGAATAGTTGACATGGCTTTGGGTGGTTGCCTCTTGCCAGTCCTCATTGATGCCTTCCAGGTAATACTGGTAAACATTATAGGAGTTGGTATAGTTGAATCGGGAGAAGAATATGTTGAGGGTGTTTTGGGTATGTTCCAATTCTATCTTGTTCTTCTTCAGATTGAAACTTTCTGAATCGAAGTCATTGCTTTCCAATATGGATTTGCCATTGACTTGTAGGTCTGTAATCAGACAAGGGCGTGCTGCTTGTTGGCTTGATACTGCTTGGGGTTTGATGATGACAAGACCATTGCGGGTACCAAACAGCAAGTTGCCTGATGGCGTAACGCTTGAGGTGTTCTCTGTGTATGCGTTGCAGGTAAGGGTAAGAGAGTATTCGAACCTCTCAATATCGGAATAGTCACTTGAAAGGCGATAGATTCCCAACTCAGTACCTATCCATAGGTTGCCAAGGCGGTCTTGTGATATGGAGTTCACGATATTGGTGTTGATACGCAGTGATTCACTGATAACTTCTTGCTTGGTAATGTTGCCTTGTTTATCTATATGGCATTCTACCAATCCTTCGCCTGTGATACCAGCATATAGTTTTCCTTGCGGAGTACTTTGTAGGCAGATGACTTCATCTCCAGACAGTTGATGATTGCTGGTTCCAAAATGCTTGAAGTCCTTTTCTGATAGGTTCTTACGTTTCGTATCTATTGAGTATATGCCATCACAAGTTGCTATCCACAAGATGCCATGCGAGTCCATCTCTAGGTCGTGGATGCGACTTTGCCCCAAGTGCTTGTTGAGGAAAGCAACAAACTGATAAGGCTTTTTCTTTCCGTCCGTCATTAGCAATCCTTTTTCCCAAGAAGCTAGCCAAATCCTTCCCATCTTGTCTTGCACGATGTCATATACCATATCTGCTGGTATCTTATGTATAGGGTCTTTGGAAGTATAATGCTCATTGTCGATATAGATGCCGTCTCCTCTCGTTCCAATCCAAAGATGCCCATCACGGTCTTTTATGATGTCAAAAATCTGGTCGTTGGCTTTCTTGACAAGTGTCATCTTGCCAGTAAGGAGGTTGCACTGATATACTTTTCCTAGAGTTGTTCCGATATAAGCCTCTTGGTCTGAGGTCGCATGGATGGCACGGACGTAGTTGCTCCAGTCACCTTGGCTTGCTGGTTCAGGAAATAAATATCTTGCGTCATTCTCTTGTGAAGGCATGATGCAAGAGATACCTGCTTCCTCTGAGCCTGTCCAGATGCAACCGTCTTTGTCAATAAGAATGGTTGTGAGAAAGTTGGACTGAATGATGGGCTGAATATCTTGTGCCGTATAGTGGGAAATGTTGCCATTGCTGGCATCATATCTGAAAAGTCCATTGCCGTAAGTGGCGATATAGTAATTGTGTGAGCCACTTTTCACGACGAAGTATTTATGCTTCTTATTGGTTGTGTATTTGGCGTTTGCCAAAAGGTCTAGCTTCTTGTTTATTCCGTTCTTGTCGTGGATAATCAACTGATCATCTTTCGTGTTTTCGTAGGTGAATCCATTGCCTTGGAAGGTGTAAGTAGTTGCTTTCTTTTTGGTTTTCTTCGGATGATTGATAGGCAATTCATAACTGGTGAAACGAGCGGATGCAAAGTTGTAGGTTGCCACTGAGGTATTGGAAGTCTTGACAAACATGTTGTGTGCATCCTTGGTGAGGTCGCCGATATGTTGGTCGGTCTTGGCTTTCTTGTCTGGACTGATGTTTCTGAATTTTACGATAGAATAGCCATCGTATCTACATAAGCCGTTGTTGGTGCCTATCCAGATATAGCCATCAGGGTCTTGCAATAAGGCGGTGATGCTATTGCTCGACAGTCCGTTGTTGGTGGTGATATAACGTGCAGTCAACTTATAGTTGGTTGATACTTGTGCTTGCGAAATACAAGCATAGAGTATTCCTAATAGGATGTGTATAAAATATCTCATGTCTCTATTTTGATTGTTATTGTTTTTTATTCAACGGTTTTCTTTCATTGATGAATGCAAAGATACTATTTACTATTGAAACATGCAAATAATTCCATAAGATTTCCACGGAAAATTTGTATTTCTCAGAATAAAGTTCTATCTTTGCAGAAGAAAGCTATAAAAGTGTACAGATGTACATATCGACATGTTTTCGTACGTTTGACGGATAGGTTCGTGGCGGTTTGTTTGCTAATTTTGCAGCTAGATAGAGAAAATCATTTAGAACAAACAATTAGTAATAACAAAAATAGTGAATATCATCATGAGAAAGAAGTCATTTTTTGTCTCTCTTATAGCAATGTCCTTTCCTGCATTGCTTTCTGCCCAGGTGACTCCCCCAATTATGGGATGGAGTTCTTGGAATACGTTTCATGTCAATATCTCCGATTCGCTCATTCGTACACAAGCTGATGCCATGGTACGTTTGGGCTTGAAAGACTTGGGATATAACCATATCAATATTGATGATGGATTTTTCGGTTGGCGTGATTCCACAGGCATGATGCAACCTCATCCTCAACGTTTTCCCCATGGCATGAAGGTCGTGGCGGATTATATTCATAGTCTTGGATTGAAGGCAGGTATCTATTCCGATGCAGGTGCCAACACTTGTGGGTCACGCTATGACAACGATGAGAATGGATTTGGGGCTGGCATGTATGGCCATGAGTTGCAGGATGCACGGCTCTACTTCCATGACTGGGGCTTTGATTTCATCAAGATAGATTATTGTGGAGCAGGAACCTGGCTTGACCTAGAGGAGAAAAAACGCTATAAGACAATATGCGATGCCATCAAGCAAGAGGCTGGGCATCCCGTCAGTATCAATATCTGTAGATGGGCTTTCCCTGGTACATGGGCTAGACAGATGGCAACTTCTTGGCGTATCTGTACGGACATTCGTCCTCGATGGGATTCCATCTTGAAGATTATCAACAAAAACCTCTATCTCTCGGGCTTTGCTGGCGATGGTCATTACAATGATATGGATATGTTGGAGATAGGCAGAGGTCTCAAACCGAATGAGGAAGAGGTGCATGTGGGCATGTGGTGTATGATGAGTTCTCCTATGCTGATAGGATGCGACCTCAACTCACTCAACGAGCAGTCTCTCTCTTTGTTGAAAAACAAGGAGTTGATAGCCATCAACCAAGACCCACTTGGATTACAGGCATACGTTGCTTTGCGCCAAGGAGAGGGATATATCTTGGTCAAGGATTTGGAAAAATTTCATGGCAAGGTGAGGGCTGTCGCTCTTTTCAATCCTTCGGATAGTGTGATGTCCTTCTCTGTTCCATTGCCGGAATTGGAATTGGGTGATAAGGTTCAGGCAAGGGATGTCATACGACATCAAGAGGTTAAAATAAATGGAGATAAACTTCTGGCAGAGGTGCCTGCCCATGGCATCAAGGTGTTGAGAATGGAAGGTAAGAAACGATTGGAAACTACTCGTTATGAAGCAGAATGGGCATTTTTGTCAGCATACGATGACTTGGGCAAACGTAAGAAACCTGTCAAGTTTGTTCCTGTGGAAGGAGCGAGTGGTGGAATATGTGTTGCACATGTTGGTGGGGCTAGCAACAATAATGCTGTTTGGCGAAATGTTTGGAGTGACAAAGGAGGAAACTATCTGTTGAAAGTAAGGTACGTGGATGCCCCTCGTCTCAAGATGATGCTGAAAGTCAATGGCATTGAGAGCGGTTGCATGGAAACGGGTAGTCAGGCGGTAGATGCCAAAAAGGTAACGTTCAAAGAGGCTGTCTTTCAAGTTACTCTGCAGAAGGGATATAATTCCGTCAAACTTTATAGTCCATTGACCTTGATTCCAACATTGGATTGCTTTACTTTGGAAAAGGTGTGAATCCCTTGATGGAGAAAAGGTTTCGGAAAAAATTGAATGTAATGAAAAGGTTTATATTGATATTAAGTTTGTTCATGTTCTTGGCTTCGGTAGAGGCTAAGGTTTGGATTAGTCATCCCACGGTGGAGGGGCGTACAGAGCCTTTGGGCTTGGATATGTCAACTCCACGGTTGGGATGGATGCTGCAATCTGACGAACGGTATGTGGTGCAGAAATCTTATCATATCATCGTGGCTTCTACTCATGACAAAGCAGAGAAGCATGAGGGGGATGTGTGGGATAGCGGTATCGTGAAGTCTGACCAATCCCAATGGATAATGATGTCGGATTTGAAACTTCTTCCTAACCATGAATATTATTGGACGGTACAGGTTAAGACTAACAAGGGAACGACAGATTGGTCTGTGCCTCAAAGATGGTCTATGGGTATGATGGATATGCCTTGGAAAGGTTGTTGGATAGGCACTGATTCTCTGTACCCTGGAGAAACTGACAGCAAGCATTCTCGTATTGCTGCCCGATATTTGCGCAAGGAATTTAAAACCTTGGGAAATATACGGAGAGCGACGGTGCATGTTTGTGGACTAGGTTTGTATCAACTTCTGATCAACGGCAGAAAGGTGGGGAACAGCGAACTTGCTCCTCTAGGCTCTGATTATAACAAGACGCTAATTTATGATACATACGATGTAACTCATGCTTTGAGTTCCGAGAATGTGCTGATGCTGACTTTGGGCGCAGGTAATTATTTTGCACCTCGTCAGCATTATCAAACCAAAGTACGCTCTACATACGGCAAACCTATGGCATTGCTCAATTTAATCGTGGAATACCAAGATGGGCATGCGGATACTCTGGCAACAGATGCTACTTGGCGATTGAATGTGAATGGTCCCATCCGCTATTCCAATTTCTATGATGGAGAAATGTATGATGCAAGGCAAGAACTAGGCGATGTCTTCCACTTGGATTATGATGATAATCAGTGGATGCAAACTCAACGTATGACAGCACCCCAAGGAAAGTTAGTTGGCAATTTGAGTTTACCAATCGTTGTATATCGAGAGGACAAGCCTGTGCGAATATGGAAAGCATCGAACAAGCGTTATTTGATAGACTTCGGAACCAATGAGGCTGGACGAGTATGCCTTCACTTTCGGGGTTTGTTACGGAATGATAGCGTCAAGATAAGGTATGCGGAATTGTTGGAAAAGGATGGCAATGCACTTTATACCAAGAACTTGCGTTCTGCCGATAATCTTGATACTTATATCAGCAGTGGCAAGGATGCAGACTGGACAACGGCTTTTACTTATCATGGTTTTCGGTATGTAGAGGTTACAGGCTTGGATGCGCTATCTGAATCAGACATCAAGCGAGAACTCTTGGCAGACGAAATGAATGAAGAGGGTATGAACTTCTATGCAGAGGAGTATGGTAAGCCATCTCTTTTAAACCGATTGGTGGAGAATGCAAGAAGGGGAATCCGTAGTAATTACAAGGGAATGCCTTTGGATTGTCCGCAAAGAGACGAGCGAATGCCTTGGCTGGGAGATCGTACGACAGGAAGTTTGGGTGAGAGTTACCTGATGAACAATCATGCGCTTTATGCCAAGTGGATGCGAGACATCGAGGATTCGCAAAGAGAAGATGGGAATATCTCGGATGTATCACCTTCCTATTGGCGACTCTATACGAATAATATCACCTGGCCTGCCGCTTATCCTTTCGGTTGTGAGATGCTTTATCGACAATATGGGGATGATGCTCCTATTCGTGAGCATTATGATTCCATCAAACGATTCTTGGCATATATGAAGGGAAATTTTCGCAAAGATGGTTTGATAACCAAGGACAAATATGGTGACTGGTGTATGCCGCCTGAACGGTTGGACATGATATTCAGCAAAGACCCGAATAGAATCACCAATGGAACGTTGATGAGTTCTTGTTATTATGCTTATCTTTGTCAGATGATGGCAAACTTTGCGGAAAAACTCAGTTTGTCTGAAGACTGTTTGCGATATAGACAGGAAGCTACAGATATGATAATGGGTATCAATCGAGCATTCCTAAAAGATGGCAAATATGACAACAATACCATTACGGCTAACCTTCTTCCTTTGGCTATGGGATTTGTGACGGAGGAAAGCAAGGATTCAGTGGAGCGTAACCTCTTGGAACAAATCATTGCCAATGATTATCATGTTTCTTGCGGTGTGATAGGCATCCAATGGTTGATGCGTTATCTGTCTGATTGTGGGCATGGTGACATCGCATACAAGATGGCTACCCAGACCTCATACCCTAGTTGGGGGTATATGTTGGAGAATGGAGCCACCACGATATGGGAACTTTGGAATGGCAATACAGCCGACCCTGCCATGAACAGTGGCAATCATGTGATGCTCTTGGGTGACCTCTTGCCTTGGTGTTATGAGCGATTGGGAGGCATCAGACCTTTGAAGCCTGGTTTCAAGGAAATAGAAATCAGTCCAGACTTCAAGGTATCTATATTAAATAAGGTGGAAACCTCCCATCTTTCACCCTACGGACTAATCAAGAGTTGTTGGGATAGAAAAAACGGCAAAATAGTATGGGATGTAGTGATACCTGCCAATACTTTTGCGGTGCTAACCTTGCCAAATCATAAAAAGGTAAAGGTGAAATCTGGGAAATATCAATATGTTGTAAAGGAATAGGTTAAGTAGTTGATAAATACTAGATAAACAAAGGTGAACATGAATGAGCTTAGAACTCAGGATTGTTCACCTTTTTCTGTTTATTTGTACATCTGGCAATGCTTCCGTACAGCTCAACCATACGAAAAGACAGAATTCGGTCTATCTTTGCCATCGAAAATCTAAATAATAAACAATCTTTAAACAAATAAGGTTTATGGTATGTTGCAAGGTGTCGAGGTCGTGGCATACGGTACTCAGAAGAAGGTGAATTGCAGTTTGAAGGTGCCTTGAACTATGAGGGATGTCGCTTGTCTCCTGGTACGGAAAAGAATCCTTACGGTCAGATTACCGTGGCTCATGACTTGACTATCAATCAAGCTATCTATGTGGCGTATAGACCCTTTTGGTGAATCAAAGATGACGAAGACATGTTGTTTCTGATATACCTCGGCAATTAACGTAAAAAACATTAAAAACGGGAAAATTCTCAAGAAAAAACATGGCGTTATCCTAGGAAATGTGTATTTTTGCGCCATCAGAAACCTAGGAAACGTGTAAAATATGAGGCTACGAAACCTAGGAAACGTGTAAAATCTAGCATAATGAAAGCTAGGATACGTGAAACAGCAAGAATATCAAGAAGTTATGAAACGTAAAATCTATAGTCAATTATTAAAATGGAAATCAGACGACAATGGGCAGAATGCATTGCTCATTGATGGGGCACGACGTGTCGGTAAAAGCTATATCGTAGAGGAATTTGCCAAGAAGGAATACGAATCGTATATCTTGATAGACTTCAACAATACGATGCAGCAAGTATTAGATCTGTTCAGGAACTACCTATACGACCTTGATACTTTCTTTATGTACTTACAACTCTACTTCAATGTAAAGTTAACAGCACGCAAGTCGCTAATCATCTTCGATGAAGTACAGGCATTTCCTGAAGCGAGAGCCGCCATCAAGTATCTTGTCAAAGATGGACGATACGACTATATTGAAACAGGTTCACTTGTTTCCATCAACAAGAATGTCAAAAACATCATGATTCCATCCGAAGAAATCAGAATCAACATGTATCCGATGGATTTTGAAGAATTTCTTTGGGCTATGGACGAAGAGGCAATCATGCAACTCATCAAAAACCAATTTACCAAGCTTAAGCCTCTTGGTACCGACATGCATCGCAAGGCTATGACCTTATTCCGTCAATATATGATAGTAGGAGGCATGCCTAAGGCTGTAGATACCTATGTAAAGACTCGCGATTTTACAAAAGTTGATACAATAAAACGCGCAATAATAAGCCTTTATCGAAACGACATTCAGAAATACGCAGAAGGCAACGAGGTAAGAGTGACAAGCATCTTTGATCTGATTCCAAGCCAGCTTCAGAAACACGAGAAGAAATTCCGCCTGTCTGAAATAAAGGCTGGTGCCAGAATGCGTGAGTACGAGGGTGCTTTCTTTTGGCTGAACGAAGCTATGGTTGCAAATATCTGCTACGGAGCAACAGAGCCAAACATCGGGCTTAATCTCAAGCTGGAAAACTCTAGTTTGAAATGTTACATGGCAGATACAGGTTTGCTGATCAGTATGGCTTTTGACGAGAATCGAATCATGCAGGAATCACTTTACAAGAAACTGATGATGGACAAGCTGGAAGTAAACGAGGGGATGCTTGTTGAGAATATCGTAGCACAGATGTTGAGGGCAAAGGGGCACAAGCTGTTTTTCTATTCCAACTATTCACGTGAGGCAGAAGACAGAATGGAAATCGACTTTCTGATAGCGAAACCTTCGATTACGAGCAAGCATAACATCTCGCCAATAGAGGTAAAGTCTACCAATCGCTATACCATTTCATCTTTGGAAAAGTGTGTCAGAAAGTACAAGAATTTCCTATCGACTCCTTATGTCATTCACACCTCAGACCTAGCGGAAAAAGATGGGATAGTATATCTACCACTCTATATGACTCCCCTGTTATAAGCCAGAGCTAGAAGAGGGCGTGCATAAATTATATCTTCTATCATTATTTTTTGAATTAGATTTTGTGGTGGTGAGGACATCATTCTACCTCTTGTTCTCCTCTTTTATACTAAACTTTACGATTCTCCCCTCGTTTTCTTATCGGCAATATACATACCTGCCAGGATGCAGGCAGCACCCACCAGGAAATAAGGGGTGATTTGCTCATCGAGTACCCATGAAGCGAATATCATGGTGGTGATAGGGTTGAAGTAAACCCAGTTGGTTGCCTTTACCGTTCCGAGCTTGGAGATGCACCAGTTCCACGTCAGGAAACAGACCATGGAAGCCAGACAGCCCAGGAAAAGCAGATTGCCGATAACCTGCGGACGGGTGAAGACTTCCAGAGGAGGAAAGCCCGGGATGATGAGATAATAAGGCAAGATGGTGAGCACACCATAGAAGAAAACCTTTCTCGTAATGAAAGCTGCACTATAATCGCCCGTTACCGACTTCATCAGAAGCGAATAGATAGCCCAGCACATGCAAGCCGTAAACGCCAGAGCATCACCTACAGGAGAGAGATGAAGCACAAATCTGCCGTTCAATACCACGATGATCATTCCCACAAATGCCAGAAGTGAACCCAACAGCTGGACAATATGAATGCGGGCAGAATCCTTATAGACCAGCCTCACCAGCAAAGTGGCGAAGAGCGGACAGGAACACACAATCAACGAAGTATTGGTGGTAGTGGTGAAGTTCATCGCCTCGTTCTCGCTACAGAAATAGAGCGAACCGCCCGTAATGCCCAGTAACGCCATCTTCAGCTCATCCTGCCAGGAGTCGGCAAAGAACCGGCGATGATTGAAAGCCAGCATCAGTATGTAGGCGATGCTGAAACGCAAGGTAAAAATCTGGGCAGGCGACAGCCCGTTCAGCATCAGTACCTTGGTAGATACGAATGTTGTTCCCCATATTGCCACCGTCAGGAAGGCGATGAGGTGATAAAATATGTTACTATCTTTAGTATTCATTATTATTTTTCATTTTTATTGTGCAAAATTAAGATTTTTCTGTGGATAAACCAAGAGTTCTACCTTATTTTTTTGTAATTTTGCAGCATGATATTTCATTCCATAGACCAAGCCCTGCTATCAGGCATTCACATTCCCGAGCGCATGAACAATCCGCTCGATTATCAGCCTCATCCTCTTTGCATCGCCGTATGCAAGGAGCTGCAAACCTATCTATCTGAGCGTGAAGACTGGCGAGAGGAGATAGATAAAGGAAAAATGTTTGGCGTACTCATCGTTGAGAATGCCCAACCTGCATCAGGTGTCCCAGAAATAGGTTATCTTTCCGCCTATAGCGGACAGATAGGTGGAAGAAGCGACTGGGACGACTTTGTACCTGCCGTTTTCGACTATCTGCAGCCCGACGGATATTTCAAGACCCACGAGGCTGAAATATCCGGCATTAACCAGAGCATCAGGAAATTGGAAGCCAACACCCACATGAAGGAAGCCAAAGGTCTCATCCTGCAACTGCAGGAAGAGCGGAAGCATACCATCGCTGCCTATCAGGAAAAGATAAAGGAGGCGAAGGCAAAACGTGATGCCCGACGGGAAGCAGGAAATCTCAATCCGGAGGAAGAGGCTGAAATGGTGAAGGAAAGCCAGTTTATGAAGGCAGAACTGCGCCGACTCAAGAAATCGCTTTCCGAAAAGACCAGCCTTGAAACGGAATACGAAGCCTATCAGGCGGATATTCTTAGCCTGAAGCAACTGCGCAAGACATTATCTGATGCCTTGCAGCAATGGCTGTTTTCGCAGTTCCACATGCAGAATCATGAAGGTGAGAACAAAGACCTGCTGGAGATTTTCAGAGATGCAGCCCTCAGGGATTATCCGCAAGCCACTATTGCAACGAGCAGAATAGCAGCTCTGAAGATGGTGCCGCCTGCCGGAAGTGGCGAATGCTGCGAACCGAAACTGCTACAATATGCTTACCAGCATGGTTACAAGCCTCTGCAGATGGTCATGTTCTGGTGGGGCGAAAGTCCGAAGGAAGAGATTCGTCATCACCTGCAGTTCTATCCAGCCTGCAATGGCAAATGCAAGCCGATACTGCATTGGATGCTGCCCGATTCAGTCTTTCATTCTCAAATTGCCGAAAAGCATATTTTGGAAATTTTATACGAAGACGACCAGCTGGCAGTTATCTGCAAGCCATCGGGATTGCTGTCTGTGCCAGGCAAAGATTCATCCCAGCCATCCGTCTATTCCATCATGCGGAAGAAATATCCGGCGGCAAGCAGTCCGTTGATAGTCCACCGTCTCGATATGGCAACAAGCGGTCTGATGATTATCGCCAAAACGGAATTTGCCTATCATCGTCTGCAGAACGAGTTTCTGCACCATCAGGTTCAGAAGAAATACATCGCCATCATTGGATGTAAGGACCAGGATGCCTGCGATAAGATTTGGAAAAAAACAAAGAAGCAGAAAAAAGATATGAGAGACGAATTGAAAGAACGAAGAGCGTCTTCTAATGCCGCAGAAAAGCAGAAGATTTCTCTTCCGTTGATGCCCGATTATCTGGATCGTCCCCGCCAGATAGTGAATCATACTCAGGGCAAGGAGGCGATTACGGAGTATGAAGTACTGGAGCATGTCGACGATTCCCATCTCCGAATAGCTCTCTATCCGAAAACCGGCAGAACCCACCAGCTCAGAGTGCATTGTGCCCATCAGGAAGGACTGAATGCGCCCATCCTCGGCGATCCGCTCTACGGCAACGAGAAGGCTGCCCGACTGCATCTCCATGCAGAAGAGATAACCTTCGAACATCCATTGACTGGAAAGAAAATAACCATAACAAGAAAGGCTGATTTCTAACCGAAATCAGCCTTTCTTTATATCTTTAACGTATAAAAATCCGCAGAAACTGCCAAAGCTTATACAAAGAACATCACGATGACCTGGGCTATCACCACTCTGATGAACATGCCGAGCGGATAAACCGTAGCATAACTGATGCTAGGCGTATCGCCATCAAGCGTCTCGTTGGCATAAGTCAAAGCCATCGGATTCGCCATACTGCCACAGAGAATGCCGCAGATGCTTCCAAAGTCGTACTTCTTGGTTTTCAGGATGATAAGGCCCACAATAACTACAGGCACTACCGTGATGAGGAAGCCGATGCCTACCCACATCAAGCCTTCTGGACGAACCACCGTCTCGAAGAACTGTCCACCTGCCGACAAGCCCAGACAACCGAGATAGAGGGCAAGCCCCAGCTCGCGGAGCATCAGTCCCGCACTACGGGTCATATAAGAGATGAAATGCACACGAGGTCCGAGCGCACCAATCAGAATACCCATCACGATAGGACCACCCGCAATACCCAGACGTACAGGAGCCGACATTCCCGGAATGTCCAGAGGAATGGTTCCGATGGCAAGTCCGAGGATGATTCCGAGGAAGATGGCGCCCAGGTTAGGCTCGTTGAGCGTCTTAACGGCATTTCCCAGGAACTGCTCTACATGGTCGATACTCGTAGGGTCGCCCACCACAGTCAGACGGTCGCCGTACTGCAGACGGAGGTCATCGGTAGCCAGCAGACGGATATCACCACGCAGCACTCGGCTCACGTTGACGCCATAGGAATTTCTCATCTGCAGGCTGCCTAGTCGCTTGCCGTTCAGTCCCGGACGGGTCATCACGATGATGCGGCTTTCCACCTTTGCATCAATCGCATTCCAGTCTACCTTATCATTATTCCACTCCTTGTTCACCTTTTTTCCGAAGAGAATCTGCATCGCCGAAACCTCATCCTTATTGGTAACCACGAGCACATTATCATTGGTATGAAGAACCGTATCAGCCTGAGGCACAATCACCTGCTCTCCTCTCCATACACGTGAGATGATGAACTTGCGATGGGTCATCATCGAGATTTCGGCGATGGTATTGCCATTGAGTGCCGGGTTCACGATGACGTACTGTCCGATGGCTGTATGGTCGTCTTCATCGGCACGTCGGATTTCCAGGTCAGCCGGCTTGACGAAGAGCTTGCGCAGGAACATCATCGCCAGGATGACGCCCACCACACCCAGCGGATAGGTGACGGCACAGCCCAGGGCAGCCCCACCACTAGGCAATCCCAACTGCTGCAGCGCCTGCTGGGCAGCACCCAGAGCCGGCGTATTGGTAGTAGCACCACAGAGAATGCCCACCATATCAGGCAGACTGACAGGAAGCACCAGGCACAGGGCGAGCGAGAAAACGGTTCCCACGGCGATGACTGCCAGGCTCCAGAGATTGAGCGAGATGCCCTCGTGGCGCATCGAACCGAAGAAGTTAGGACCCACATAGAGTCCCAGCACATACACGAACATGGTGAGTCCGAAACTCTCGGCAAACTCCAGCATGTTCTCATCGATGGTGAGTCCGAGATGACCCGCCACGATACCCACGAAAAATACGAAGGCTATGCCAAGGGAAATTCCTTTGACATGAATCTTGCCCAGGGCAAGACCCAAAGTACAAATCAATGAAAGGATGACGATGCCTTGCACCGCCGAATGCACGTTGATTAAATTATCAAACCACATAATAGTCTAATCTATTCTCTAGATAATGTTCAAGTTTTTTAAATCCGGTGCAAAGGTACATTAAAATACGAATACCACCAAAAGAAATCCGGCTTTTTCTTCTAAATATTTGCCACAAAAGCAGATTTAAAAGAAAAAACTCTGAAATACTCAAAGTTTTTTTGTAACTTTGCAGTCGTTTTAAATAGAAAAAATGAAAGATATTTGTTGTATCGGTCACATTACCAAAGACAAGATTGTGACCCCGAATCGTACTGTATACATGGCAGGCGGAACTTCCTTTTACTTCGCCTACGCCATCAACCAGTTGCCCAAGGATGTGAGTTTCTCACTCATCACGGCAATGGACCCAACAGAGAAAGAACCTGTTGAGAAGATGCTCGAAGCCGGAATCGACGTAACGTTGAACCCTTCCCGCAACACGGTTTTCTTCGAAAACATCTACGAAGAAGACCAGAACAAGCGCAAGCAGCGTGTACTTGCCAAGGCTGATCCGTTCACCATCAGGCAGTTGGAGCATGTAGAGGCCAAGGTTTATCATCTGGGCAGTCTGCTGAGCGATGATTTCTCGCCAGAAGTAGTGGCTTATCTTGCCAGCAAGGGTAAGGTTTCCATCGATGTGCAGGGCTATCTGCGCGAGGTGAGAGACGAGAAGGTTTATCCCATCGACTGGAAGGAGAAGCTCGATGTGCTGAAGAACACCTACTATCTGAAGGTGAACGAGACGGAGATGGAAACCATCACCGGACTGAAAGACCCGGTAGAAGCCGCCAAGCTGATTCATTCCTGGGGCGTTACCGAGGTAATCATCACGCTGGGCAGCGAGGGTTCGCTGGTTTATGTAGACGACACGTTCTACGAGATTCCAGCCTATGCTCCTCATGAGGTGGTGGATGCTACTGGATGTGGCGACACCTATTCTGCCGGCTATCTCTACAAGCGATTGCAGGGTGCCACCCCTACCGAGGCTGGCAAGTTTGCGGCTGCCATGTGTACCATCAAGCTGGAGCACAACGGTCCGTTCAATCGCACTATAGAAGATGTCTACCACATTATTAAATAAGTGGGGATAAAACGTTGATTAGATGCAGTTAAAATCGGATAAAAACCGAATAAAACAAAAGATCCATCTTGCGAGTCAGTTCGCAAGATGGATTTTTTCATAGTAAGCTTCTACTTACTACTCTGTTAGCTCTTAGAATGTTACTTAACCACAAACTTTCTACCATTCTGGATGTAAACACCCTTGGCAGGAACTGTTATCTTACGACCTTGCAAATCATAGATAGGAGTCAACTTATCATATTTACCCTCTACGATGTTGCTTATGCTGGTTGAAGTACCCTTCACAAATCGAGTGTTTCTTACAGCAACAGCCTTTCCTTCCTCATTCTTTACCTGTACAATGGCAATGCAATTACCATCCGAAAGTTCAGAAACATCAATGATAGCAGCATAGTCAGCATCCATTACTGAAGAATCAGAGCTTCTGGTTCTACGAGCCTTGTTGGTTGTCTGTGCATTCATTTCACCAGAGATTTCCTCTCCTGTATCTTCATTGATAATACGATAGCCATAGCTGTAACCATTGCCCTCAGTCTTTGTCATCTTCAATGTCAGTTCATTATCCTTGATGTCAGAAAGAAGGATATAATCGTCAAGATTGTCATCTGGCTCGAAGATGACAGTTTCTACAAAGTTGTAGGTTCTCACATTCAAAGCCTTATCCTGTAATGTTAAAGAAGCTAATCCCCAAATACCTGGCGCAGAACCTTGTGGCAGGATACAATTGATCGTATAACGCTTCCAGACTGTAGGGTCACCATCAAAGAACATCAAGCCACGACCAGGAATATAATGATACTCAAAATGCCCAATACCTTGCGGATCCAATAGCGTATAATTACCTATGTCATATCCAGCCTTATCATCCTTTGCATAATAATTGATTGTTACCTTGGTTTCTCCATCAGGAGCCTCTGGATGAGTAGGCTCAGCATAAACAGAAATGCGATTCAAATCTATAATTGGAGCCTCTGTATCTGGATTTTCCGTCACAATATGAATACTCTTTCTCTTTTCATGAATAGGAGAATCAGAGAATACAATATATGTTTCATTTCCTGCAAAATCATTTAATGAAATACTCTCTACATAATAATCTGCTGTAGGATAAAACTCTGTAATAATGCAATCTACACTTACTATCTGAGTCTTTTCATCATACGTACCATCTCTATCAGCAAAAGAATCAGAATCGCCACCTTTTGCTAACCGAATCAAAGCCCTTTGAATACCTACATTATCAGTCACTTTGAAGCGAATCTTAAGATTCTGCACTTTATGTCCCTCAATAACTGAATCCGTAACTTCATACTGCAAGCTTCCACTTTCATATTTAGGAGATTCCAAATCTTCCAAAGAATTATTGATATAAAGATTCCAAACACAATCATTACGACCTTCAAAACGCTGATTTCCTTGAAAATCATTAATTACAATATCACCAGCAGTCCAATATCCTGTTTTGCTATACTTACTGATAGTTACTTCTCCACGAAGCAAGTGGTCATTACCTTCAACTGCACCCATTCCTATATCCACAAATTGACTTAATTCTTTACCATCAGTACCTATAAAATGCGGGGAAGATAAACGAGTACTAGCACCAGAAGCACCATCTTCAAATCCATCAATGTGATTCAGTTCTATCTCTACAATCACTTTCTTGTCTTCATCCGGTGCTCCTTCAACCTTTACTTCCAAGCGCTTAATCTTACCCGGATAATCATAATCCGGATTCAAATTGAGTACCTCAAAAGTAAGATGATCAGGAATCTTTGAAATATAGCGAGTACCATTCATGATACGATCACGAATAAACTCGTATTTTTCTAAAGCACGTGAGCGCAATTTCTCCGGGTCTTTGATATAATAAGCCACAGACTCAGCCATATCCTCGTTTGGATTCTTACCATGTGCATACGCAGTCACAAACTCAACATCCTTAGTGGTTGACCAACCTTCTCCGGCATTTGGGTCTTTATACCATCCGCCAACCTTTATCCAATCGTTCTTGATTTCATCAGATAAGGTGAAAGCCCAAAGGAAGTGGGTCTTTTCATGGAGAATCAATCTTTGAGTTTCAAAATCCTGGTTATTTCCACCAAAAGCGCTTTCCATAAACTCTATATAGCCATTGTCCACACACCAAGATACAGCAGCAGCCGTAGGATAAAGTGGATGCTTATGACCATTCAAACGGCGAACCAGATAATTGAGATGTGGAGTCTTATGGAATCCTTCAGGTAACTCCTCTAACATATTGATGATTGCTACTCGTTCTGTAGGCAAGAACTTCTGGAAGCAAAACTCATCCTCATTAGTAATTCCGGCAGTCAGAGCCTTATAGTCTGGTACTTCCATCGTACAAGCAAATCTCTGGGTCAAGATCTGGTTTACCTGTCCTTCGTCCTCACCAAAATTGGTTGCATAGTTCACCAAGGCATGATGCAAACGCTTCGAGAAGAAGCGGCCACGCACACCATCAAGATTTACCAGGAAAGGATTGGCATAATAGAAAGCATCCTCGCCAATAGTTACAATACGGGAATTACCCGATGTTTCTACCTTGATATCATCGTCTATCTTATCTTCAGTCAAGATAAATTTAGAATACCCCTCTCCTATTGCATAAGGAATCGTCTTCAAAGTCTCATACAGACGATAAGCATATTCCTGTGTCCATGCTTTTCCTTCATCAGAGAGAATAACATGATAGTACTGATAAAGCATACCGACACTAGGCACATCAGAAGGCACAATCTTCTTGCCCAGAAATTCTATTTCCGGACGCTTGTTGATGGAAGCGGTAGTAGTGTAACCAGAAAGGCTACCATCCTCCTGCCAGGAATGAGTCCAGGTATTAGGATCTGCATCCATCTTGGTAATAGCCAAGGTTTGAGGAACCATCGGTTCTATGCTTCCATCTTCATTCACGACGATAGTTAAAGCCTGAGGCAGATGATAACCTGAAGCTTCAATCTTCAGGAACATTTTGCCCGCAGGCACATTGTCGAACGAATAGCTGCCATCCGCCGACACTTCTGTAGTGGCAAGGTAAGCATCAGAACCAATAGACACCACAGCCTTATCGCCCGATTGCACACCAGTCACCTTGTATTCTACTTTGGCAGCCTGGGCTATTGCCAAGCATACAAGCCATAAAGTCAAGAGTGATAAAAGTCGTTTCATAAGCCTAAAATCGTTTGTTTTTATTCGAATCATTTACATTTTGGGAGCAAAGATAAACAAATAATTCCAAACCACCAAGTTCATAATGGTTCATATCGGCATTTTTCTGCAAATGTGCTTGTTTTTCTCTATTTATTTTTTTATCTTTGCACATAGTTTTTAAAACTACACATATTATTTTAAGCGTATGGCATTTAATAAACAACTAATCATCATCATAAGTGTGCTCTTTTCATTAACAGCATGCACAGGAGGAGGTAGTGACGATCCTAATCCGACGCCACAACCTCCCCTAGCAGAAAAACGACCTATTCATATTAGCCCAACTCTCCAAAGTAGAGCAACAGAAAGCAATTTTGAAATAGGAGATTATATCGGTCTGTATATAGTCAATCACCCTGCTGATGGTTCGGTGGCAAAACTTCAGACTTCAGGTAATCATGTGGATAACATGAAGTTTACCTATAACGGCACATGGACTGCAGCCTCCCCCATCTACTGGAAAGACAACGTTACCCATGCCGACTTTTATCTGTATTATCCATACGCCACGTCTATCGGGGATGTGAATGCAATACCTTGGAGTGTAAATGCAGACCAAAGCACCAGCGAGAAATACAAGGCAGGCGACCTCCTGATAGGCAAAACAACCGATGTGACTCCAACAGAAGGTGATGTGAGGATAGCTGCAAGACACATGATGAGCCAGATGGTTATTTCGCTGCAGCCAGGCAATGGCTTTACCTACGAATCGCTGAACAAATCTAAAATTAGCGTAAAAATCAACCAATTAAAAATACAAGCTACTGCGAATCTTGCTACAGGTGAGATAAGTGCGAAAGGAGATGCAGCAGACCTTACTCCACTAAAAGAAGAAGGCAATAACTATAAGGCACTCATCATTCCACAAGCAGTTGGCGAGGGAATTCTTATTACCGTAAACGTAGACGGCAGAGATTACAATTTGCAGAAAGCATCGAACTTCACCGCTTTCGAAACAGGAAAGAAACATAAGTTTACCGTAACCCTGAGCAAGACCAGCAATGGTGTGAATGTAAACATCACCAAGTGGGAAGACGACGGAATCGACTACGGCGGCACAGCAGAATAAAAAGAGCCCCGTCCACCCTCTCCGTCATCGATGAAAAGAGTTATCTTCCTCAATGAGATGTGACTCATTGTCATCGATGAAATTATTCACTCTTAAACAAAGACAATATGAGAACAATTCATATTTTCAAGCACACCTTATTATATTATATGGTGGCTTTGATAGCCATGCTTTTCACAGGCTGTAGCGATGACTTCTTCGGTGACAGCACAGAACAGCATGACGGCAACCGCATCCAGCTATCGGGCGAAATCGACCAGCTTGCCGTAACCCGCGTCAACGACAACGGTTTCTGCAATGGCGACGTAATGGGTGTTTACATCGTAGATTACGAAGGAAACAACCCAGGAACCCTAAAAGTTAGCGGCAACCGTGGCGACAATGTGCGCCACACCTTTGACGAGCCTAACAATAAGTGGAGTTCTGCCTACGATCTTTTTTGGAAAGACAAGCACACCCATATTGATGTGTATGGCTACTATCCTTATGCCAACCCTGAGAGCATCAAGGACTATCAGTTTGAGGTGCAGAAGGATCAGAGCACCACAACGGCAGAGGGCGAGATGGGAGGTTACGAAGCGAGCGATTTCCTCTGGGGAAAGGTGGCCGATGTGGCTCCTACCACCAGCGTTATCCGTTTGCCGCTGGCTCATCGTATGTCTAATGCAAAGGTTACCCTGATTCAGGGTTCCGGTTTTGCTGAGGGCGAATGGGCGAATCTGGAGAAGATTGTTCTGACAGCCAACGTAGCCCGCAAGGCAAGCATCAACCTTTCTACTGGCGAAATCAAGACAGCAGGTGCTGTAGAGAACACCATGACCATCCCATCTCGTACTAACGACGAGTGGCGCACCATCGTGGTTCCTCAAACCGTGGCAGCCGGCACAACCCTCTTCAGCATCACCATCGGCGGCGTGCCTTATAAGTTCACTAAGAACGAGGCACTTACCTATGTGGCAGGCAAGATGATGAACTTCGGTATCAAAGTAGATAAGCAGACCGGAAGCGGCGCTTACAAGCTAACTTTGGTAAGCGAAAGCATCACTCCTTGGGAGAATGATTTGGTAAGCCATGATGCAACGGCGAAGGAGTATATTGTCATCAACTCTACTCCTGGAGGTTTGAAGAATGCCATTACTGCGGCTAATAAGGACTATACCAAGATTAAGAATCTGAAGATTACAGGACAGATCGATTCTCGTGATTTCTTTTTCATGAGAGATTCTATGACACGCCTGTCTGCATTGAATTTAAAAGAAGTTACAATCAAAGGATATGGAAATATACAAGATGGAACAGGCAACGCATATGGTGATGGCGAAAACCTTGATGACCAGATTCCATGTAGTGCGTTTTATAGAAATGATCAACCTGCAGGTCATCAAACTTTAACAAGATTGGTATTACCAGATAAACTTGTGTCTATTGGCTCAAACGCTTTTAATGGTTGTTCCTATTTAACAGGCTCATTGAATATTCCAGAAGGAGTAATTGAAATTCAAAGAGGTGCATTTGGTGCATGTACTAGTTTAAACGGAACATTATCTTTACCATCTACTTTGAGATATTTAGGAACATGTGGAAATAGTCCTGATAAAGAAACACATGATGAAGGAACGGATTACTATGGTGGAGTATTCCAAAGCTGCTCTAATTTAACAGGAAATCTTGTTCTTCCAGATAATCTAGAACTTATAAGAGGTTATTGCTTTTCTGGATGTAGTGGATTTTATGGAGAATTAAGATTACCATCTAAATTAAGAAGATTAGGAAATTGCGCTTTTCAATATTGTAGCGGACTTACAGGTTCTTTAACCATTCCACAAGGCGTTACTATCATTCGTTCTGAAGACTTCAATGGCTGTGGTTTCGATGGTACTCTAACGTTGCATGATGGAATAACCAACATCGCCAACGATGCATTTGCAAATTGTCATTTTAAAGGAGAATTGCGTTTGCCAAAGAATCTAAAAGTAATTTCAAATAATGCATTCTACAACAACGATTTCTCTGGCGAATTAAAATTGCCATCAACTCTTAGCCAGATTGGACGTGAGGCATTTGCATACAATTGGCGATTGATGGGAATTCTTGACATTCCACAAGAAGTCGAGAGCATTGGAGAAAACGCATTTAGCAATTGCAAAATGCTGGAAGGCATCATCTTTCCAGAATCTATGGAAACTATTCGCCAAGGCGCATTCAATGAATGCTATGGTATAAATTCCATTGTATGTAAAGGAACGATGCCTGCCCATATTGAGAGCGGCGCTTTCAACGGCGTAGCCAAGGATAACTTCACTCTCGAAGTACCTGAGTCTGCCATTTCCCAGTATCAGGCAGCCCCAGGCTGGTGCGACTTCAAGCGAATCGCAGCTCACCATGAGCTCGTTTGCCGCCCATCTGTAGCCTGCGCTTTGAGCACGGAGCATAAGCAGAAACTGGTGATTAACGCCGAGGGCGAATGGGAAGTAGCCAGCAAGCCAGACTGGTGTGAGGTTTCTCCTGCCAGCGGCAACAAGAAGACAGAAGTTACCCTGACTATCAAGGGAATGGCTAAGAATGCTGATAGCCGTGATGGAAAGGTGGTATTCCGACTGAAAGACAAAGACTATACCCACGAATGTAGCGTTTCTCAATATGGATATGAATATGGTGAAGATGAATGGGTAACCCTGCAGAAAGCTACCAAGGGCAACAATGGTGGAATCAACATCGTTCTGCTCGGCGATGGCTTTAATGCAAAGGACATTGCCAGCGGAAAATATCTGAATGATATCAAGCAGGAAGTGGAGTATTTCTTCGGTATTGAGCCTTACAAGACTTACCGTGATTACTTCAACGTCTATACCGCCATTCCGCTTTCTACGGAATCGGGCGTAGGAACCGTGAACACCATCCGCTACAACCGATTCAATACCACCTTTACCGGTGGCGTAGGATTAAAGGCAGATTATGATGAAGTATTCGATTATGCTCTGGGCGCTCCAACCGTGAAGAAGGGCAATCTGAATCAGACCCTGATCATCATGGTTCCTAATTCTACCGATTACGGCGGCATCTGCCAGATGTGGGAAGATGGTTCGGCTATTGCTTTCTGTCCGCAGAGTACCTACGGTTATCCGCTCGATACCCGTGGCGTCATCCAGCATGAGGCAGGCGGACACGGATTCGGAAAGTTGGGCGACGAGTACATTTATCACAACGCCTTCATCGATTTCTGCGACTGCACCTGCTGCGGACACGTTCTTGAATTCAACGGAGCCAAGTCACTCGGCTGGTACGACAACCTGGAACTTACCGGCAAGATGCATAGCGTAGGTTGGAGTCATCTGATTTTCGACGACCGATATAGCGACATCGTAGACATCTACGAGGGAGGCTACATGCATAACCGAGGCGTATTCCGTTCGGAGCCGAACTCCTGCATGAACAACGATATTCCTTACTACAGCACCATCAGCCGTGAGAGTATCGTGAAGCGCATCAAGGCTTATGCCGGAGAAACCTACAGTTTCGAAGATTTCGTGAAGAACGACAAGCGGGATGCGGGAATCGTAGAGAGCCGTGCTTTCGGCGGCAATGGCGACCAACGCACATCCGGAACCTACCAGCATGCTCCAGTCTTCCATAAAGGCAGTCCGCAGAAAATGGCAAAGGTTAGAAAGCATCGCTAGAGCGAGGGCAAAGTAAATCAGAATATGGACCATTAAAACAAGAAAAAAATGAAGAAACATATAATAAGATACGCCAGTTTTGCGTTGGCTATATTAGGAATGGTTTCATGTAGCGAGGAGGTAGAAACAACCTCCCGCTTCAAGGATGCCCAATCTACGCCAATGACTTTTGCCGTAAACTATCCCGGCCAGAGCCGTGCCACGGCAACCAGTTTCGAGTCAAACGACAAGATAGGTCTCTACGTGGCAGAAAGCAAGGCTCCACTCGAAATAGGCGGCAATCTCGTGAACAACGAAGCGCTCACCTACGATGGCAGCAAATGGGAAGCCGCCCGCACCCTCTATTGGGACGAAGGCACCTACAACGCCTACGCTTACTACCCATACATACAGGGCGTAAGCAGCACGACAGACCAGCCTTTCAGCGTAGCCCTCGACCAGAGTACCCCGAAGACGGCAACTGCACCCGGCGGTTACGAGGCAAGCGACCTGCTCTTTGCCACCAGCAAGGACATCCAGGCATCCAACTCCCCTATCAGCCTCAACTTCAAGCACATCATGAGCAAGCTCAAGATACGCTTGATCAAGGGCGAAGACTTTGAGGGAGACATGCCTACCCATGCCCAGGTAACCATCCACAGCACGGTACCTACAGCCACCATCGACCTTCAGGCAGGCGTGGCAACCCGTTATGTGAAAGGAACCCAGCAGAGCATCATCGCCCATCAGGAGAGCGACTACATCTACTCGGCCATCATCGTGCCTCAACGCATCGAAAACCGAAGACCACTCATCGAGGTGGTAATGAAAGGTGTAAGTTATCTCTACGAGAGCAGATTCCAGTTTAAACCCGGAACCGAACATCTTGTCAACTTCATTATTTCTGACAACCCAGACCAGGTGAAGATAGAGATAGGCGGCGAGATTCAGAACTGGGGGAAATAAATAAGAAAGCCTTTCTCCCGAAGGGCTATGAATGATAAGAATACAGAGAATTATAAATGAAGAAGACGGTATTGATATTATCCCTTCTAGCACTCCTTCTCGGAGGATGGGTGGCAGCCTTGTGGCTGCTGCCCTCTGCCGTTTATAAAGGCGACTGTCAGGAAATCCGATACGGAGTGAACGAAGGACTTGAACTTGTAGAACAGGACAACGGCGCGAAAGGCAAGCGATACGTGGTAGAAGATGCAGACGGAAACGAGCTGTTTACCATCCCTTTGCGTGGCTGTCTGCTAGATACCCGTTTCCGCAACGGGCAGCTCCGGTTCCGCGAGCAAAACTCTAAGAGAGAGGGATTTATCGACCGCCAGGGTATGGTAATATTCACAGAAGACAATAAAAATGCGGTTCCGGAAGCCAACAGGCAGCAGGCGCAGATGCTGATGAACGGAGAGACGGAAGAAGGCACGAAGAGTGCGGCTGATTACCAACAGGAAGAACAGGCAAGCAGGCAAGCGAAGGCATCAAAAGCAGGAAAGACCAGCCATCTTTCGCAGGTAGATCTCAAGACGATGGCGCA
>OIZF01000409.1_pt1 | contig 29854 bp, 29 predicted proteins | sample 1588471 | NCBI WGS metagenome assembly OIZF01 (sample SAMN03283279) | human gut metagenome | biome: human-associated habitat; material: feces | host: Homo sapiens | place: Peru | collected 2012
TTCATATTTGCCCCTCTTCCTAATGGAATCTCATGCCACCATCCACCAAGATAGACTGTCCTGTAATATATTCTGCCGCATCTGAAGCAAACCAGGCTACCACTTCTGCAACATCTTCTGGTTTTCCTTCACGTCCGAGGTAAATTTCATTCAAACAATTTTGCTGCTGTTCTTCGATACTAATTCCTTTGATTTGAGCCGTTTTTTTATCAATTGTATCCCGCATAGCAGTTCGTACAATACCAGGATTATAAGCATTCACTGTTATATGATCTTTCGCAAGTTCTTTCGCAGCCGATTGTGACAATCCACGCACTGCAAACTTTGAAGCAGAATAAGCACTTTGCAAGGCTGAACCCTCAACACTTGCAAGCGATGCCGCATTAATAATACGTCCACCATGACCCTGTTTTTTCAATTGAGTCGCTGCTGCTTGTATTCCCCAGTAAGTTCCTTTGATATTAACATCAAATAGTCGTTCAATTTTTTCTGAATCAGAATCCACAATACTATCAATAAAAGCAATCCCAGCATTGTTAACGAAAACAGCCAGTTCGCCGAAATCTTCTACCGCTTGAGCAACAAGTTTAAAAACTGCCGAACGATTCGCGACATCAACCACATAATCTTTTGCTTCAAATCCTTTATTTATCAATACTTTTGCAACTTTTTTTGATGTCTGAGGATTAATATCTGCCACAGCAATTGCAAAACCATCTGCTGCTAGACGATGTGCAATTCCTTCACCAATGCCTTGTCCACTTCCTGTTATAATTGCTAACTTTCCCATATTTTTCTTCTTTCGCAACTTCTACTAGCTTAATATTTTTTTATCACAGCTACAGATATGGAGTTTCAAAGTTTCAAGTTCCAAGCTGGCAATTCTCCGCCATCTGGATATTGTTCTTTGATTGCTTTTTCTGTCGCTTTTGAAGCATAAGCCTTGGCAACTTCTTTGTAAACTTTATTATTTTTTTCTTTACTTGTCGCAGCAATAAAGTTAATATACTGAGCAGAAGTTTTGTTGAGAGGTTCCATATAGACAGATTCAGAATTTGGTAAGCTAGCTGCGGTTGCATAATTATAGTTAACCACTGACAAAGCAACAGAATCAAGCGCACGCGGTGTTTGGCTTGCATCCACTTCTTTGAATTTCAATTGATGCGGATTTTCTGTGATATCTGGCAAACCAACTAATTTGCTAGAATCACTTGTTGTCAATTTAATCAAACCCGCACTTTGGAGCACGAACAATGCCCGACTTTCATTTGAAGCATCATTTGGTATTGCAACGGTTGACCCTTCTTTTAAATCTGACAATTTGTTAACTTCTTTTGAATAAATGTGCATTGGTGTAATATAAGTATTTCCTACTGCCACAATATCACTCTTATGTGCTTTATTCCAAGTTTTCACATAATTATAAGATTGAAAGGCATTGACATCAATATCTCCCGAAAGAAGTGCTTCATTAGGTTGATTATAATCAGAAAAATAAACAAATTTTAGCTTTAAATCATATTTTTCTTTGGCAGTTTTAGCTACTGATTTCCAAACCTCTTGGTCTTGCTTGTCCCCACTCATGATTCCAACCTTAACTGTTTTTTGAGCGGTTGTTTTTTTACTTGCTTGATGATTTAAACTAAAGAAAGCAACCAAAGCAACAACGATAATCACTGCAAGTGCAACAATAATATTTCTATTTTTCGGATTCAAATTTTTCCCCAAATTCTACTGAATACTTATAAAATATTCTATTTCACAAGTGTTCAGACCTTCTTTGAACGATAAGCCTCTCAATGAAGAGAGACTTATTTGAGTATTAAAAACAATTATTTTAATTTCAAGCCCCAAGCAGGAATTGTACTCTTGTCCGGATAAGCTTTAGCAATAGTTTTTTTGGTTGCTTCTGTTTCATAAGCTTTGACAACATCTTTATAAGCAGTGTTGTTTTCATCTTTTTTATTAGCAGCAATAATATTAATCCATTGTTGGCTATCTTTATTAACCGGTTCTGTAAAAATGGCATCAGATTTCTTTAAACCAGCAGTAACGGCATAATTATTATTGATAACTGCTGCATCGACTGAATCTAAAGCACGCGCAGTTTGTGAAGCATCAAGTTCTTTAATGACCAAATTTTTTGGATTTGATGTGATATCTTTGACAGTCGCCAGTGTTTGACCAGAAACATCCAATTTAATCAAGCCCGCAGACTTCAAGACATAAAGGGCACGACTTTCGTTAGAAGCATCATTTGGTACCGCAATGGTTCCACCCTCTTTGATATCTGAAATATTTTTGAGTTGCTTTGAGTAAACACTGATTGGCGAAATCACCGTATCCCCAATCGCCACTAAATTGCCATTATTTGCTTTATTCCATGCTTTTAAAAAAGCATAATGTTGAAAGGCATTTAAGTCAATATCGCCATTTTTCAATGCTGTATTTGGCTGAGTATAATCCGTAAAGTGTGTGAATTTCAAAGTAATTCCATATTTATCTTTAGCAGTTTTAGATACCGTTTGCCAAATGCTGTCATCTTCTTTTGTTCCTGTCATTATCCCAATTTTCACTGTTTTATTTACCGTTTTATTTGCTTGAGATTTTTGACCAAAGCCGATAAATGCAGCAATAGCTACAATAACAACAACAATTATTCCAATAATTATATTACGATTTCTAGGATTCATAATCTTCTCCAATTTCTACTGACCAAACCGTTCGTAATCAGTTTGAGTCTTCTGTCAGTAAAATTTATTAGCCCTAAGGCAGAAATTTCTAAAGTAGAAATTTCCAAAGTTTTCACCTAACCGTTACTTTTTAACGAAATTACTTAGTCGAGTTTCAATCCCCAAGCAGCAATTTTTCTCTTATCAGGATAAGCTTTCTCAATTGCTTTTTTCGTTGCTTCAGTTTGGTAGGCTTTGACAACTTCTTTATAAATTTTGTTATTAGCATCTTTTTTATTTGCAACGATGATATTAATCCACTGCTCACTATCTTTGTTTACAGGTTCAGTATAAATAGACTCTTCAACCGTTAATTTTGCTGTTGTTGCAAAATCGTCATTAATTACTGCCGCTGTAATTGAATCAAGCGCACGCGGTGTTTGTGCCGCATCTAATTCTTTAATGACCAAATTTTTTGGATTTGAATTAATATCTTTGACCGTCGCAAGTGTATCACCTGATACAGAAAGGCCAATCAAACCAGCATTCTTCAAGACATAAAGTGCGCGACTTTCATTTGAAGCATCATTTGGTACTGCAATCGTATCTCCTGATTTAATTTGGCTCAATGAAGTGATTTTTTTAGAATAAAGGCGAATTGGTGAAATTGTTGTATTTCCAATTGCTTTCAAATCACCGTCATTAGCTTTATTCCAAGCATTCAAGAAAGCATAATGTTGGAAGGCATTCAAATCAATATCGCCGTTTTTCAAAGCTGTATTTGGTTGTGTATAATCTGTAAAATGAGTGAATTTTAAAGTAATTCCATATTTATCTTTAGCTGTTTTAGAAACAGTTGACCAAATGGCATCATCTTCTTTTGTTCCTGTCATTATTCCAATATTCACAGTTTTATTTGCCGTTTTACTTTCACCAGATTTATGATTAAAACCGAAAAATGCAGCGATAGCAACAATTACAACAACAATAACGACAATTAAAATATTTCTGTTTCTTGGATTCATTTCTTCTCCCTTTTTTCTAATTGATTTATTTTTCAAAATCAATTATTCCCCTTTTGATAAACTTTTACATCTATTAGAAAAATTAACCGTGCACCTGTTAATTTTTCTAAAACTAAACAAATTCTTCAAGATAAAGCGCTCATGCTAAATAAAAATAGCTCATTTCATATAAAGAAACGAGCTATATCGTGGTACCATTCTTGATTTAAGCACTTTTTAGTTCACTGAAAATTTTCAGATTCCAAAGGCAACTTTCAAGTTCAATAACGAGAACCATTCCGTCAAGAGCTTAGTTAAACCTCACTCTTGCTACGCTTATCAAGCCATTTTCATTGCTTCACTCAGGCTTGCTCTCACCGCTACAAGCTCTCTGTGCTGACCTTCACAATTACTTACTCGACCGCTTTTATTTTGTCCGAATTTGTGTATAGACTTATTCTAACAGACTTTCGTTTTTTTTGAATTATTGATTTTTTATGTTGCCTTAAATATTTTTTAAGTTTAATTTATAAAATAGATTAACAATCTTAAAAAAATGCTTTTCAACTTAAAATATGCTAAACTTAAAGGGTAAAAATAAATATTTGCACAATGGGTCTATTGACAAAACTGTCAGTAGCGAGAAATACCATCTGACCTGATCTGGGTAATGCCAGCGTAGGAATGTGTTAAGACAAATGTCTAATTTCTAACCCTCCTTTTGTGCGCATCAAAAAGGAGTTTTTTTATGTCTAATTCTAAGTTCAATGTTCGTTTGCTAACGGAAATTGCCTTCATGGCGGCGCTCGCCTTCATCATCAGCCTCATTCCAAATACTGTTTATGGCTGGATTATTGTTGAAATCGCCTGTATCCCAATTCTTATTCTCAGTTTTCGTCGCGGCCTAACAGCTGGACTTGTCGGTGGATTAATCTGGGGAATTCTGTCAATGATTACTGGACACGCTTATATTTTAACCTTGTCTCAAGCTTTTCTTGAATATCTCATCGCCCCTGTTTCACTTGGAATTGCTGGACTTTTCCGCCAAAAAGCAGCCCCTCTAAAACTTGCACCAGTTCTTTTGGGAACTTTTGTTGCTGTTCTTCTTAAATACTTCTTCCATTTTATTGCCGGAATCATTTTCTGGAGCCAATACGCTTGGAAAGGCTGGGGAGCCGTGGCTTATTCTCTTGCTGTCAATGGAATCAGTGCAATTTTGACTGCTATTGCTGCATTTGTCATTTTGATCATTTTCGTCAAAAAATTCCCTAAACTTTTCATTTATAGCAATTACTAATAAAATCTGTCAGTAAAATTATTTTATCTTGTCAGTCAGCACAAATTCTTCTATAATAAAGCTATGTCTAAAAAGCAAAAATTAAAGAAAACACTTGTAGAACAAATTCTTGATAAGGCAAAAATTGAGCATACTGGACTTGCTATTAACGCTTTAGAAAGTAATAGCCTCCCTGAGGATATCAGTCGCAGTGATATTTATAAAACACTAGCACTAATCGGCGATAAAACTGGCCCTGTCATTGGCATTCTTCCACTGACAGAGCATTTATCAGAAAAAAAATTGGCCAAAGTTTCGGGCAATAAAAAAGTAAGCATGATTCCTCAAAAAGACTTGCAAAAAACGACAGGTTATATTCACGGTGCAAATAATCCTGTGGGGATTTGGCAAAATAAAAAATTCCCAATTTTCATTGATTCTATTGCCTTAGAGCACGACTTTATCGTTTGTTCAGCTGGCGAAGTTGGGCGTAGCATAAAAATTGCTCCTAAAGTTCTCGCTGACTTTGTTCATGCTCAATTTGTCGAAATTAGAGAATAAAATTACTGACAGAATTTCTGTCAGTAATTTTTTGTTTATTAGAGCAAGAGTTTGCAAAAATTCTTCTTTTTTAGTATATTTTATTTTATACATAAAACAAAGGATTCTTAATGCAAAATACAAAATTATATTCTTTAACCCTAATTGCTCTTGGTGCAGCAATTATTGCGGTTCTCTCTCCTCTGTCTATCCCAATTGGTATTGTGCCCGTCACCTTACAAACACTTGCCGTAGGACTTGTTGCCACAGTACTAAAAGCGCGTGAAACTTTTTTTGCTATCTTACTCTATCTCCTGCTAGGATTTATTGGAATTCCCGTATTCACTGGAGGGACATCAGGAATTGCGGTTCTTTTTGGTCCAACAGGTGGTTTTCTAATTGCCTTTTTAATAATGGGAACCCTTATTTCTTTTGGCCTTCATCAAATTAATTATAAGACCATCCCTGCTTTTATCATAAATATTGTAGGACACCTGCTTATGTTAGTTATCGGAACATTGTGGCTCAAATTTTTTACCAATGTCGACTGGTCATTGGCCTTAAAGCTTGGATTCACACCATTTGTCATTGTTGAAATTATTAAAGCTGTCCTTGTCACTATCTTTGGCTTAGCACTTATTCGTGCACTTTCTCACACAAATAAATACTTTACAAACTAGGGCAAAACCGATACAATTAGTCTATGTTTATAAAAGTACTTATGGCGCTTTATCCCCTTATTGTCTTTATTGCATTGGTTTTCATTTTCAAGTTTTTTAGACTTCGTCACTTAACCAATCGCAAACTAAAAATTCCAGATGTTTTTACAATATTTCTCATCTTAGGGATGCAAATTTTTTCTAAAAATGTTACAAGTATCAGCATCATTCCATACTACCTGCTAATCATTTCTGGCTTAGCGCTTGTTTTGTTGTTGCTTGATTTGCTTTATTATAAACAATTTACCTATCGTCGCTTTTTAAAACTCTGGTGGCGCTTGACCTTCTTTATTACTTTGATTATTTATCTTATCCTTATTGTGATAACATTTACCCGTTAAAAAACTGCCCAATTGTAATGAGCAGTTTTTTTATTCAAATTGTTCTCGATACAAAGACGCATAGTTTTCATTTTTTAACAGATTTTCATGAGAATCAAACCCTAAAACCTTGCCTTTATCTAAGTAGATAACTTTATCAGATAATTTGACTGAAGTCATTCGATGAGTAATCCAAATTACTGTTGCTCCAGCAGACAGCTCCATCAATTTTTGATAGAGTTGTTTTTCACTGTGCACATCAAGTGCACTATTAGCCTCATCAAAAAGATACAGTTCCACATTATTTTTATAAAAAGCTCTAGCAATTGCTAACTTCTGCCATTGTCCTCCTGACAAATCAGTTCCACCAAACTCCTTGCCCAATTGAAGTTCTGAATTCAAATCAGGCAATCCTGAAAATTGTAAAGCTTCACCAACTCCTGTTTTCTCTTCAAAACTAATAGAATCTCCGACAGAAAATTTAAATCTTGAAAAATCCTGAAATACAGGAGAAATTTTTGCCCAGTAGTCTTCATGCTTTATTTCTCTTAAATCTTCATTATTAATTAAAATCTGACCACTTGTCGGAGTAAATAAATCAGCTAATAATTTCAATAAGGTTGATTTTCCGGAACCGTTCTGACCTACAATAGCGATTTTTTCCCCCTTTTTAATCCCAAGAGAAATACTTTTAAGAACTTTTTGATTTTCTTTTGGATAAGCAAAGGATACATTATCTAAACTAATTTGATTGATTTCAGTAATACTTTTATAGCCGGATTCAGTGAATGACTTTCTCATCAATTTAAGATATTTCTCCAACCACATCAAAGTATCATAAAGCAGGTCAGATTCCTCTACTAGGCCATTAGAAGCCGAAATTGCTGCAACCAAACTTGAAGCAAAACCTACGACAATTCCAAGAGATAATTTACCTGAACGAACTTGAAATACAAGATAAATAAAAGCGAACATTGATACAAGTGAACTTATAATAATAAAAATCAAAGCAATTCCAAATTGTCGCATGCGTATCCGATTTTCTTCCTTATGCACCGTGTAAAAGAGTTTCCAATAGCGTTTCTTCAAAAAATCAAAAACATTGAAAAGACGACTCTCTTTAGCATAATCACGATTTAAGGCAATTTCTAGTAGATAATTCATCTTACGTGCTTCTGGTCGCCTTGTTACCAAAGTTTCAAAAGCCTCCTGTTGAATTCGATAATGAATTAAACTTTGAGGTACTAAAACAATCACGATTGCTAAAGGTAACCACCAAGTATAGTTAAAAAGTAAAACAAGCAAAGAAAGTAAAGAAATAATATAACGAACATTGGAAAGCGTGAAAACAATTAAATTTACTGGTCGCCAAGAAAGTTCACTCCTAACTGTTTCCACATCATTATAAAATTCATCATTTTCAAAAACTTCCAATGACTTGATTTCACTTGCTTTATCTATTAATTTTTGGTTAATATTTGCAATCAAGACGTCCGTCAAATAACCTGAAATAGCCGTTGTCGCTGGCGGAATAATATTTGAGATCAAAAGCAAAACTGCCCAAAAAATTCCCCAACTCATCGAAAAAACCGAACCTTTAGCCAGTTCGGTTGTTACTTTTTGAATAGAAAAAATAATCCCTGTCGGAACAAGTGCTTCAATCGGAACCAAAATAACAAGCACAAAAGTCCCCCACCTATTCGCTTTAGAAAAAGTTTTCAATCCCTCAAAAAGCAACAAAAAATACGATTTAAATTTTCTCATATCATCTCCAGTTAATAGGCTTCACAAAGACATTGTAAATCCAATCTATCTCCCTATTTGTCATTTTCAAAACACTAGAAACTTTATATCTTTGTCTCATTTTACTACTCTCATCAAATGAAAGAATCATTTTAGTAAATGGCTCCATATGAGCAATTTGAAATTGTCGCCCCGCTTCATCATACTCATAAATATTTACAGCATTTTCAAAACTATAATACTCATCTTTGCATTCGTCCAAATTTAAGATAGCTGTTTCTTCCATACCATTCCAACAACTTGTACGATATTTTCCACCTGAAATAAATTCTGGAACTCCACGTAAAAATTTACGATAAACCTTTCCAAAAACTACTGGCAACATACCCTCAGCCGTATTTTCGATACAAAATTCACTTTCTGTTCCTAATCTATATAATTGATTCATGCTACTGATGATTTCCACGTGCGAGGAATTCGTACTGATAAGTTGCCCCTCATAAATAATTGTGCCAACTTTCAAGTCTAATAATTCTCCATTTACCATAACTGTTGCAGAATTTGAACTTTGGCTAACATAAGTGACTTTATAAGTAGCATTAAGTGTAGCGCTCCCAAGTTTATTTAAATATACTTCATGGCTACCAATAGCTTTTCCATCTATATAATTCATCTATTTTTCCTCCATACTTTTATTTTTTCGGTTATACTATAATCTTAAGCATTGCATTGGACTCACCTTCTTTCAATATATAAATTCAAAAGACTTTAATTGACTGAAAATTATGAAATTATTATATAATATAGTTAACTTTAAAGTCAACACTTTAAACAAACAAAAACAATCATATATGAACATATGGAGAAAGTTATGGATACTAACTTAGGAAGAACCTTTAGAAGGCTGAGAAAATTTAAAAATATGGAAATTAAAGAAGTGGCTAGCGAAGATATTTCTTATGCTCAAATTTCCAAATTTGAAAGAGGGAAAACGGACATGACGCTTACAAAGTTTCTTAGTAGTCTTAAGGCAATCAATGTCAGTCTTGAGGAATTTTATCATGAAGCCTATTTTTCTAACTTATCTAAAGACCTTCTTTTTAATTATGACTTTTGTCAAAAATTTGAAATTGAAGATAAAGAAAACTTCATCAGCTCCTTAAAATAGAGACCGAATTGCTTACGCTTCACCCTAGTATAAAGAGTTACAAACTCAATATTATCCAAATCAAATCCCAACTTCATCTGATTGACCCTAATATTCAAGTAAATAAAAAAGATATTCTCTATCTAAAAGAATATCTGCTTTCAGTTAATAAGTTCTGTGCCTATGAACTTTATCTGTATAGCTCTTGTCTTCATCTCCTTGAGAATAAAACACAAGAGCAATTAATTCAAAAAATTATAACCACTGAAGATGAATATTTAGACTTTATCAGTCCTAAAATTCTTAAGATAATTCTTCGCCTTATTCCCATATTTATAGAAAATAATTTTTTGGATTCTCTCCCCTTGCTTTTTACATATCTTGAGTCACATACTAAGAGTGATTTATTTTTTTACGAAAAAGTAACTACGGTCTATTTGAAAGCATTATATGAGTTGAAAATAAATCCTGAGAATCATGAGGCCTCTTCTCTTTTAAATTCTTATACCGAAGCCTTTAAACTTTTCAACTCTCTTGAAATTGAGCATTAAAAAATTAAAAAGCCCTGAAATCTCAGGACTTTTATTTATTACCCAATTCTTTTAAGAGAACACCAAATTCTTCTTCAGATAAAGTAATTCCTTTACCCATTTTTTCATGGTCAGGTGACCAAGTACGAATGTCATATTTAGGTTCAGCATCATTCCAAGAAACACGATTTAATTCTTTACGCCAACCTTTTGCATTTTCAGAGAGAACAATCAATTCTTCAATGATTTCAAATTTTAATTTATCAGCCATCTTATTTCCTTTCTCATTAGTCTATACGAAAATAAATCACTTTTGTCACTCTTCAATCAATTGAATATCTACACCAACAGCAGTCAATTTTTCAATAATGTGGTCATAACCACGTAGGATAAACTCAATATTAGAGATTTTTGTAGTTCCACTGGCAATAATTCCAGCAGTAACCAAAGCCGCACCAGCACGTAAGTCAGTTGCTTGAACACAACTACCAGTTAATTCATTAGGAGCGTCATAAATAATTCGATCATCTAAAACAGAAATATTAGCACCCATACGAGCTAATTCAGGGACATGATTGACACGTTTTTGATAAATCGTATCAACAATTGAACCACGACCTTTTGCTTTCAATAAAAGTGGTGTAATTGGTTGTTGCAAATCCGTCGCAAACCCTGGGTAAGGAACAGAAGTAATATTGACTGATTTTAGATTTTCTGATTTATGAACTTCAATACTATCTTCACGAATGGTCAAACCTACACCCATTTCTTCAAGTTTAGCAATGAAAGATTCTAAGTGTTCATAAATAACATTTTCAATGATGACACCATCTCCCATAGCAGCAGCTAAGGCAAGATAAGTTCCCGCTTCAATACGGTCAGGAATCACCGTATGTTGAGCACCGTGCATTTCATCCACTCCAGTAATGCGGATAATGTCAGTTCCAGCTCCTCGAACTTGCGCGCCCATATTATTTAGAAGTGTCGCCACATCAATAATCTCAGGTTCACGGGCAGCATTTTCAATGATAGTTAAACCTTTTGCACGACTAGCAGCAAGCATAGTATTAATAGTTGCCCCAACAGAAACAACATCCATATAAATGGTTGTTCCAACTAATGAATCACCAATCACTTCTAAGTGCTCAGCTTCTTCTTCTTGAATCTTCTTAGCCCCTAGAGCTTTAAAGGCTTTATCATGTAAATCCGTTGGACGAGGGCCTAAATCACAGCCACCAGGCAAGCCTACTGTTGCCTGACCAAAACGTCCCAAAAGTGCCCCATTGAAATAATAAGAAGCACGTAAAGAGTTGATTTTTCCATAAGGAAGGGGACGAGAAACAACACTGCGTGTATCAATCACAAGTCGTCCTTCTTCAAGATTTCGTTCAATTTTTGCTCCCATGATTTCCATGATTTCGACTAAACTTGCGACATCAGAAATATCTGGAACTCCTTCAAGCGTTACAACATCGTTAGCTAAGATAGTTGCTGGAATCAAAGCGACTACTGAATTTTTTGCGCCAGAAATTGGGATGGTTCCTGAAATACGCTTCCCACCATTAATTACTATTTTTTTCATATTATTTCAAAATCACTTTTCACATTTTTATTGTCTTAAAAAAATTATATTTTTAAGAACCGCTCTCTATTTTAACATTTTATAGTAGTTTTTCATAGACTTTTTTATCTAAATAAAAAATCACAGCTAAAATTTTAACTGTGATTTTATTTTCCATTGCTTAACTGAATAATCTCTTATTCAAAAACAAATTGATTGTGATAAAGTTCAGAGTAGAAGCCACCTTGAGCAACGAGTTCATGGTGATTTCCTTCTTCGATAACTTCACCATCTTTAAGAACAACAATCTTATCTGCATTAAGAATTGTTTTCAAACGGTGAGCAATAACGAATGAAGTACGACCAGCAATAGCAGCTTCCATCGCCCATTGAATTTGTTGTTCAGTTACTGTATCCACATTTGAAGTTGCTTCATCCAAAATCAAAAGTTCTGGATTTGTCAAAATGGTACGTGCGATAGAAATTTGTTGTTTTTGACCAACTGAGAAGACTGATTCATCATCTGAAACATGTGTTTCGTACTTGTCAGGCAAGCTATCAATGAAATCATGAATGTGAGTTGTCTTAGCCACTGTTTCAATTTCTTCTTGAGTAGCATTTGGTTTACCAAACTTGATATTATCAGCAATCGTTCCATCAAAGAGAACAGACTCTTGCAAAACAATTCCGACATTTGAACGCAAGCTATCTAAATCAAATTCACGAATATCAGTTCCATCAAATTTAATTGCTCCACCATTAACATCGTAGAAACGGTTCATCAAGTTCATAACTGTTGTTTTACCTGAACCAGTTGGACCAACGAGGGCAACCATTTGTCCTTTTTTAACATCAATATTAACTTTTTTGAGGACTGGTTTTCCTGGAAGATATTCAAAATCAAGATTTTCGATTTGAATACCGTCTTTAATCATATCAAATTTCTTACCATTTTCAGGACGAACTTCTTCTGGTTCATCAAACATGACATTCAGACGAGTTGCCCCTGTGATGGCAAGTTGAAGTTGACCAAAGTTTGATGAAATTTGCATGATTGGGTTGTAGTAACTTTGAACGTATTGAACAAAGGCAACCAAAAGCCCTAAACCTGTGGCAATTGACATGCTATCATCGTTAAGAACATAGGCCGTTCCACCAAAGATAACAATGGCAATTGACAAAAGTTGGAAACCATTCATCAATGGGAAAATCATACCAGACCATGCTTGAGCAGCAAAGGTACGTTTTTTAACATTTTCATTGTGTTCCAAGAATCCATTAATAGAATCTTCTTGTAAACCTTCAACGATAATTGCTTTTTGCCCAGAGATTTTTTCATCCATATAGGCATTAAGTTGTGAAACTTCTTCTTGTTGTTTGTCTGTTGCTTTTTTCGATTGACGAATGATAATAACAGCAGATAGAATGGCAACTGGAGAAGCGGCAACTGTCAACCAAGCGAATGTCACATCTTTATTAAAGATCTGGATAATGACACCCACAAAGACCGCAGCATTTGAAATAACTGAAACGAGTGCTTGGTTTAAAGTATTTTGAATGTTATCCAAGTCAGATGTGAAACGAGCAAGGATATCACCATCTTGATGACGGTCAAAATATGAAATTGTCAAACGTTCAAGTTTACCAAACAAACCTTTACGCATGCGATTTGTTGAATGAGCAACGATACGGCTAAAGAGCAAGGTATAAATCAACATTGATACACCTGTTGCTACATATACTGCAAGCAATTGCCACATTCCTTTCATGAATGTAGAAGTGCTGGCTGCATGTGAAGTTGCCACTGTTTTGAGTGTTTCTAAAGTTGTTCCTTTAGGAAGATTAGCAGTGATTTGGTCTTGTGCTGCTTGTGGCAAAGATTTCACAACTTCAGGAACATTGTGCCAATCTACTGTTTGGTGCATTTGTTGGCTTAGTTGTTGAGCAATTTGTTGTAGTGCATCTTGGGATTGACCAGCATGTTGATGTGTAAAGAAGTCAGTCACATATTTAGTCAAATTAGTGATGGCGTCCCCCAAAAGTGATGGAGAAACAACCTGTAACCAAGTTGCTAAAATGATGAAAATCATAATTACAGCAAATTGGAGTTTATATCTTTTCAGATAGAGGTAAAAAAATCGGATGGCACGTGTGGTGTCAGACATTTTTCTTGTTGATTTGGTATTTTCCATGTCTTAGTCCTCCTGTGCTTTCTGTGTGTCGTAGATTTCTTGGTAAATTTTATTCTCAGCAACTAATTCTTGGTGAGTTCCTTGACCAACAAGTTTTCCTTGGTCAAGAACCAAAATATTATCTGCATGAACCACTGATGAAATCTTTTGAGCAATAATAATTGTGGTTGTGTCTTTAAGGTCTTTATTCAAAGCTTCTTGAACAAGTTTTTCAGATTTAGCATCAAGGGCTGATGTTGAGTCATCTAAAATTAAGACATTTGGATTTTTAACAACTCCACGTGTGATTGAAAGTCTTTGCTTTTGACCACCTGAGAAGTTATTTCCGCGTTCTTCAACTTCAGAATCATATTGACCATCCTTAGTTGTAATAAATTCTGCGGCTTGGGCAATGCGTGCAGCACGAGTCATTTCTTCATCAGTTGCATCGGCTTTCCCTTGTTTAATATTTCCAGCAATTGTTCCTGAGAAGAGAATGGCTTTTTGAAGAACAATAGAAATATTTTTCTTCAATGTTCCACGACTAACTGTTTTAAGATCTTTTCCACCAACTGAAACGGTACCTTCTGTTGGGTCAAAGAGTCTTGGAATCAATTGTGCCAATGTAGATTTACCAGCACCAGTCGCTCCGACAATCCCAACCATTTGACCAGGTTCTACTTCAAAGCTAATATCTTTAAGTGTTGGTTCTTCATCATTAGGATAAGAGAATGACACATGGTCAAATTTGACAGAACCTGAAAGAACTTCGTCTTTAGCATTTTCATCAAATTTCATGGCTGGATCAGTATTTAACACTTCATTAATACGTCCAATTGATACCATACCACGTGAAGCAAACATTGAAATCATACCACCCATGATAATGGCAAACATAATCATTCCCATATAAGTCATGAATGTAGCAATCCCACCAATACTATCTTGGGCAACTGTTGTTGACTCTGTTACAAAAGTTGAAACAAAGTAAATAGCAAGCCAAATTGCTCCTTGAGCAATCACAGTAAAGAGTGGAATCATTGCTGAGAAGAGTTTTCCTACTGCCCAGTTATGATCGTAAAGTTCATCAGAAGTTTCATCAAATTCTTTGATTTGATTTTTTTCTTGAACGAATGATTTAACGACACGTGAACCACGCAAGTTTTGTTTAGCAATGGCGTTAATACGGTCCATCAATTTTTGGAAAGCCATAAAGTGAGGGCCCATGCGTCCCATTAAAACGGCTGTAACTAATACAATTAAAACAATTAAAAGAACTGTAATCCACCATAATCTTGGAAGAGTTGTGATAGAAAGAACAACCGCACCAATCAAAAGTACTGGAATCCGCATCAAAATTTGGAAAACCATCATCATCAAGTTTTGAACTTGTGTGACGTCATTTGTCATCCGAACAACAAGGTTTCCGGCATTGAACTTTTCAACATTTTCATAAGAAAATGTATTGATTTTTTTGTAAGTCGCTTCACGAACGTCTGCTCCAATTTCTTGGGCAATACGTGCCGCTGAAAGTGTACTAAAGATAGCAAAAATTATCCCTATCCCAGCAACAACCAAAAGCTCAACTCCATATCCTGAAACCTTGTCAGCCATTTGATGACGGCTATAAGTTGTTGATGACATTACGGTCATAATTCGTTTCATGATTTGGGGCTGGTAAAGCTGTACTCCTGCATAAATAAAGGTTGAAACGATTGAGAATAAGGCAACCCATTTATGCTTCATGATTGATTTGAAAATCATAAAATTCCTTTCTAGAGTTAAATAATGTAAATAAGTTTACATTAAATTGAATTTTCAATTTCATTTTACTTCAAAATAATTTCAATAAATTTTTTGAGAAAATAATTATAACATTATTTTTTTTAGTAAACAAGCATTAATTGTTAATGCTGTTAAATATTACAATAGTTAGTTTCACGAAAGATAAACTAACAAAAATATTGTAACGCTTTTCAAAGTTTAAGTCAACAATTTGCGACGAATATTTTTTACCTTCATCCCTTATTTAGTAACTTAAATTTTAATTGGAAATTATTTATTAGATTCATCTTTTTTATTTGCTTCTAAATTTTCAATAATTTCATCGACTCTAGACCAAGATTCAAAAGCAAGTCGCATATTTTCATGACCAATTTCTGTCAAGCGGTAGTATTTACGACGGCCACCTTGGCTTTCGTCTCCCCAATAAGAACTGATAATCCCATCCTTTTCAAGTCGTTTAAAGATTGTATAGAGCGTGGCTTCATTAAGCTCCATTTCTCCATTTGAGGCTTCTTTGACTTGCTTGATAATGCCATAAACATAATTATCCCCTTGTTTTAAGACATTGAGCAAAATGACATTGGTTTGGGCGCGTAACATTTCCTTTGGTATTTCTGCCATTCTTTTTCCTTTCTATCATTTTAAACAAAGTATATTATACTTCACATTACTATGTAAGTCAAGGTACTTGAATTTTTTATATAATTATTTTATTTTTGACTGATTTCTACTACATTAATATAGTAGAAAGTGGGTATTTTTATATAAATTAGTCAGCCCTTATTTTTTATTTATATTTTGTGAGCCCTTGTTATAAAAGCATTTTTTGGCAATAGATACAAACTTTCATTCAAAATTTTGTTATAATGGAATGATGTAAATTTGGGAGGATTCATATGGCAGCTTCAAGTACAAACAATCTGAAACTCGCTGAAAAAGGAGTTTGGGTTTCTATTATCGCTTATATTGTTTTATCCATTGGACAAATTGCTTTTGCAGCAATTGTGCATTCTAGTGCTCTTCAAGCTAATGGTTTTAACAATGTGACTGATATTATGGGAAATATTGCAATTTTGATTGGTCTTCGACTTGCTCGGATTCCAGCAGATAGTGATCATGTTTATGGTCACTGGAAAATTGAATCAATCGCTAGCTTAATTTCTAGTTTTATCATGTTTTTCGTTGGTTTTGAGGTTTTAAGAGAAACAGTTATGACACTTCTTTCTGGTAAAGAAGAAGCCATAGACCCACTGGGAGCTCTTGTTGGTTTATTCTCAGCTTTTGTCATGCTGGGCGTTTATCTTTATAATCGGGCATTGGCTAAAAAAACGAACTCACAAGCGCTGTCAGCAGCAAGTAAGGACAATCTCTCTGATGCGGTGACTTCTATTGGAACTGTGGTTGCTATTTTAGCAAGTAGCGTCGGCTGGGAGTGGCTTGATACTGCGATGGCTGTAGTTATTTGTGGTTTCATTTTAAAGACTGCTTATGATATTTTCCATGAATCTGTTTTTAGTCTCTCTGATGGTTTTGATGAAAATCTTGTCGAAGAATATCGCGAAGCGATTTGCTTAGTTCCAAAAGTAAAAGGGGTTAAGCTTGTCCGAGGTCGTTCTTATGGAAGTAATATTTTCCTTGATGTAGTGGTTGAAATGTCTCCTGATTTAAGTGTTTTCGAGAGTCATGAAGCGACCGAGTTCATTGAGAAAATGTTAATTGACAATTATGGTGTTTATGATGTTGATGTCCACGTTGAACCTGCTGCCTTACCTGAAGAGGAACATTACGCCAGTCGCTCACTTGAACTTTTGGCAAAAGAAGAACAGTTTTTAAATCTGGAAAATTTGGACAAATTAACTGACAGCACTTTTCAAGAAATTCTTGCTGATGGAAAAATCATCAGTGCTTCTGATAAATTGATAGATTTTGCAAAAATTACTGACGAAAATTCTGTCAGTAAAAATAATGACTCTAAAAATTCATTGACAAGTCTGTCAGTAATTCCATTAGCAATAAATCACTATAGTAGTTCACAAGTCAGCAAGAAAACATTTATTTTAACTTATGATTACTGGAAAAATGAACAAAATTTTGTGGTTACAAGTATCTGGCGACGCAATGACTATTGGCGCTGTATTTATAGACAGACAACTTTAAAAAGAGAGGAAAAGTGATTATGACCAATCTTCAGCAAAATCAGGAACAAATTATGACTTCTTTAACTGATTTATTTAATAAGATTGATGCCTATTACAAGCCGCAAATGGAGGCTGAATTCTCAAATATTTCGTTATCAGAAATTGAAACGATTGAATTTATTGCTAAAACCCCTTATCCAAATGTGACCAAATTAGCTCATCATCTCTACATGACACGTGGTGCTGCCAGTAAAATCGCTAAAAAACTGCTCAAAAAAAATCTCGTTGAATCTTATCAAATTCCTCAAAATAAAAAGGAAATCTATTTTCGCTTAACAAAAGAGGGGCAAGAAATTAATGACCGTCACGAAAGTTTGCACCAAAAATTTTCAGAAAATGATCAAGTTATCTTCGATGAATTAACTGATGAGTCTGTCAGCAATATTTTAGAATTCCTCAATAAATACAATAATCATCTTGATTCTGCTATCCGGAATAATATTGAAAAATAATTCTGTCAGTAAATTATTTTTTACTGACAGTTTTTTTGTTTGTTTTTTGTTGACACGGAAACAATGTTATGATATACTATTTTTGTTTCCGAGGAAACCGTGTAGAAAAGTGAAATCACAAGTCTATAGATTTCACTTTAGCAGACGCAAGTCTGCGCAAAAAACTTCCTAAGAAATCATCATCAATTATTGTAATCGGGTTCAGAGCCTTAGATGTTTAGGACAAATCTTATAACTGAGCCTTTCTCACCTCTTACTTTAATTGAATTCGCCCTCTTTGAAGTGAATGAAATTAGACAAAATTGAGAACCTGCCCGTTTTCTCTACTTGCTAAAGCAAGTGATAAAAAGGCAAAGTAGCAAGTCGAATGGAAAATTTCATCACTTCAACACAGTCGGGCTCATATCTTATGGAGGTTTTACCTATGAAAATTAATAAACACGCCCTCACTTTTGGGCTTATCACCACTTTCCTGACAGGACTTGGTTTTACAATCATCTCACCAGTCGTTCCTTTTATGGTCGCACCTTTTGCTAATGCTCATGACCAAGCACTCATTGTCACTAGTTTAATGGCAATCTATGCACTATGTACTTTCTTTGCCGCTCCGGCTCTCGGTTCTTTATCAGACCGCTTTGGTCGTAAACCTATCTTACTGATTTCTTTAGCTGGCTCTGCTCTCGGTTATCTTATCTTTGGCTTAGCGGGTAGTCTATGGATACTTTTTCTCGGACGAATCATTGATGGTTTAACTGGTGGAAATATCGTGACCCTTTTTGCTTACTTCGCTGATATTACTGATGAAGAAAATCGAACTAAAGTTTTTGGTTGGACAGCCGCCGCTGTTGGTGTTGGAACAATTTCTGGCCCCACAGTTGGAGGACTTCTAGCTCATTTTGGCAATTCAGTTCCCTTTTACTTCGGCGCCCTCATCTCAATCGCCAATCTTCTTTACGGTGCATTCGTAATGAACGAGAGCTTGCCTGAAACTCATCGCACACGTAATTTTTCCCTTAAACAACTCAATCCTTTCACTCAACTTTTTCAACTCTTACGCATGAAAAATCTCAATCGTCTGCTCTTTGCCGGTATCTTACTTTGGCTACCAAATGGTGCACTCCAAGCAATTATTAGTCAATTTTCATTAGATTCTTTTGCTTGGACGCCTGTATTAATTGGTCTAGCCATATCCATTATGGGTTTAATGGATATCTTGACTCAAATCTTTATCATGCCAAGACTTCTAAAATTAGCTAATGAAGATAAACTCATCCGTTTGGCACTAGTCTGCGAAATTATTGCTTACCTTCTTTTCGCACTTTCTGCTTTTTCTAAAATGTGGCCCTTCTTCATTCTGGCAATGTTTATCTTTGCTTTTGGAGATAGTATTTTTGGAACTGCCTTTAACGGTAAACTTTCAAAATCAGCGACTTCTTCCGAACAAGGTAAACTTCAAGGTGGAAGTCAAGCACTTCAAGCACTTACTCGCGTGATAGGCCCTTTAATTGGTGGACAAATCTATATCAGCCTTGGTCATTTCGCTCCAGCACTCATGGGATTTATCTTTCTAATTATCGCTCTACTTGTGCTATCAAAAACAAAGTCAGACCAAGAATGAATAAAAAAAATCACCTCAAAAAGGTGATTTTTTATTTATTATAATTTTTCAGAAATTTCTTTGATTGATTTATCAACGTCAGCCTTTTGGCTATCAATCAAAGCAACACGTGCTGTGATTTGCTTGATTGCCATTTCGATTGAACGTTTCAAACCTTGATTTTCTAATTTTGGCTCAAAGAAAGCTTTATATTCTGCTAATTTATCAGCAGTTTTAAAAGTATTTCCTGGATAGATAACAAATTTATCATAACTCATATCTCCACCCAATTTTTCTTCAAGGAATGCCCAGTTTGCTTTTTCCCAAGCCCAAGCAGCATCTTGTGAGAAATCATTGCGCAAAAGGTAGAACCAAGAGAAAGCAATATCTTGTGGCTTAACAATATCAGCATTTTTGAAGCTTTCAAGCAATTCAGCAATGACTTTTTCATCCTTGATTAATGCGACAGCCCCTTCAAGCTCACGCTTAAATTCTTGCAAGCTAGTTTTAACATAAGTTTCACGATAAGTTTTAACCAATTCAGCAGAATTTGTCGTCTTAATTTCATTATTTAAAACAATTGGACGAATATCAGCCGGAATTCCTGCTAGATTTTCTTTATGTGCTGCAAAGATTTGACTGGCTTTTGCTTTGGCATCTGCATTCTCAGCATACAAAGTCTTACTCAAAACAATTCCACGAAGACTCTCATCACCAGAAGATTCACCGGCAACTTTATCCCAGCCTAAGCGAGCATAGTTTTTAGCGAAAAGTTTACCTACCAAGCTTTGGAAAGCTTTTTCAGTTTCTGAATCTTCATCAACAAAAAGTTCCAATTCGCTAATGAGTTGACTCAAACCAGTATTGACAAGGTAAGATTCTTCATTAGTAAATGCTGGCAAGATATTTACGACATCAGCATAAGAAATTACACCTGCTTTAGCCAATAATTTACGATCTTGCAAGATTTGGAATTTAGTGACATTCTCCAAAGTCTCAACTTCTGAGAGGAGGTCTGTCAACAATTGTCCTTTGTAATCAATAATGTAATGAGCCATATTTGCATCATTCAAAAAGAGGGCTTTACCATTATTTTTTGCTTTCAAAGCAGCAAAACCAGAAATTTCAACTTTTTCAGAAGAAAGTAAGTCTGGCAATCCTGACCAATTTGTATTCAAAGGAACATTCCACAAACGTCCTTTATCAGCACCCTCACCAACGAAGAATTGTTTTTGACTCAAAACTAAAGTATCATCAATGACTTCGGCAGTAACGACAGGGTAACCTGGTTGGTTAACCCATGAATGCATGAAAGCTGCCACATCTTTTCCAGAGACTTCAGCCAAGGCATCCCAAAGATTATCTCCGACTGTATTTCCATATTGGTGGCGTTTGAAGTAAAGAGCTAAACCAGCAGCAAAATCTTCATCTCCAAGCCATTTACGAAGCATAACCATCAAACGTGAACCTTTGGCATAGACGATTGCTGGGTCAAAGAGCGTTCCAATTTCATCTGGATGAGTCACTTCAACGTGGACAGATTGAACTCCATCAGTTGCATCACGATTCAGTGCCATATTGGCTTCTGAGATTGAGAATGATTCCCAAACGTTCCAACTTGGTTCCAAAGCATCCATACAAACATATTCCATGTTGTTGGCAAATGATTCATTGAGCCACAAATCATCCCACCATTGCATTGTTACAAGGTCACCGAACCATTGGTGTGCCAATTCGTGTGCAATAACGGTTGCTACATATTGTTTGCTTTGAATGGTTGCATTTTCAGGGTCAACAAGCATGCAGACTTCACGATAAGTGATACATCCCCAGTTTTCCATTGCTCCTGCTGAAAAGTCAGGCAAGGCAATGTGCCAACTGTGTGGGAGTGGATATGGCGTTTTATAGTAATCTTCATAAAATTCAATTGAACGAATAGCAATATCAAGCGGGAAATCAAGCGCAGCTTCACTATGAGCTTTCGTTGCAAAAGCACCTACTTCAACACCAGATTTTGTTTTTCCTTTTTTATATTGAAGTTCACCGAATACAAAAGCCAAAAGGTAAGAACTCATTTTGACAGTACGTTCAAAAACGTGAATTCCATTAATATTCAAGAGTTCTGGCATGTTTGAAACAATAATGTCGCCTTCTTCTTCATCAAATTTTACTGACAAATCAAAGGTTGCTTTTGCTTCTGGTTCATCAATAGAAGGAAAGGCTTGACGAGCAAAATGGCTTTCAAATTGTGTACCAATGAGCATTTTCTTTTCGCCATTGACTTCATAGTATGAAGGGTAAATTCCCATCATGTTGTCAGTCAATTCAGCTTCATATTCAAATGAAACAGTCACGCGCCCTGTTTCACCAATTTTAACAACGATTTCTTCATCTTCTTCATTTTCAATGAAGTTTGTGTCCACACTAAATGCACGAACTTTATTAAAGTGTAAACCTTTGGCATGAAAGGCAATAACACTATCTTTTGCTTCCCCAGTAATTGCCACTTGACCTTTTATTTTCTTGGTTTTACGGTCAATATCGAGGAAAATTTTATAATTTTCCGGAACAAAAGTTTCAATTAAACGTTTTACAGCCATGTTTTCTCCTAAATATTCAGTATTAATCTAATTATATCAAATTGAATAGAAAATTTCGAGTACAAAGAAAAATTACATCTATTCTTTTTACTACTAAAAAAGCTGCCTGTTGACAGCTTATAAATAGAAGACAAGCATCAATTGCAATTATCCCCTATTTTGTCAGTTATAACTATTTAGTAGCTGCTAGTGCTTTTTCATAATTTGGTTCATCAGAAAGCTCTGACAAAACTTCACTATAGACAATTTGACCATTTTTCACAACAAAGACGCTTCTGGCAAGACGTCCTTCAAGAGGACCACCATTTAAAATAAGACCATAAGCCTTTCCAAAAGTTCCATCATCAGCAAGAATTGTCATGTCAACACCTTCGGCTGCACACCAATTTTTTTGCTCATCTGCTGTATTATTTGAAATACTCAAAAAGTCAATTTCAGAATGTTTTGCTGCTTCAAGATTAAAATGTTTGGTTTGAAGTGAACAAACTCTAGTATTAATATCAGGAAAAACACTAATCAAAACAGGTTTTTCAAGTTTTGATAATTTAATTTTATTTCCTTTTAAATCTGTCAGTTCAAAATCAGGTGCATCACCACTTGTTGTCGGATTTATTGTTGCTATTTTTTCACCATGAGATGTGATATTCATTGTCATTAATGCTCCTTTGTTAATCTTTATGACTTCATTTTATCATAGAATCTCAACTCATCTGGCTCTTATTGCTCATATTTTACTGCTAAATATTGACTTTCTAAAGGACTTGGAAGTAAAAGTGAGTCATCTTCTGATTTCACAAATTGATAATTGATTTTTGGAATTATTACTGTATGTTTCATGCTAGGCTCCTCCTTTTGATAAATAAAAGTATATCAGTAAAAACTTTAGAAAAACTTAGCTCATTCTCAAGTATAACTTAATAAAAAAAATACTGACAGATTTTTTTAGCACCTATTATTCTGCTAAAATTTCTGTCAGTAAATTTATTTTAGAACTGTGAAGTTATGATTCACACTTGCCTCAATTATCGGATGTTTCTTCAAATAATCAGCAATCAATTCGGTCATATCAACAGTAATTTCTCTAACAATCTTGTCCGCAGAAAACATTGGATAATTTCCACCCCCAACTGCGCGATATTGATTGACGACAATTTCTAAAATTTCGTCATCTTTTACCTGATGCCCCTTGAAATTTAAACGTACAATTCGCTGACCAATTTCTTTTTGCAAATCGATAGCATATTCAACTCCTTCATACATATCATAATTATAATATTCAGGTTTTGGTTCAATAAAGCGTGGACTAAAAACAATTTCGCCACTTTTGTCAAGTTCAAGATGTTCCGCTGTCCGCTCTAAGGCAGCCTTTAAGTCTGCACCTGTCACTCTTAAAACAGCTAAAGTGTTGGGATAAATATAATTTGTCAGAATCGATCTCATCGTAATTTCTTTTGCAAAACCCTTAGCTTCATTATTAAAAAGTGCAGTCCCGGAAATATCAGTCCCTGTCGCTTCCATTTGTATTTTATTAATTAATTCAATATAAGGATGTTCAATCAGTCGAGCAGTCATTGGATCACGGATAATCATTTCTCCATGAACTTCTCCCATTGGCTGGTCTAACCAATCCTCTGCTTCTGTACTGACATCAGATATCAGCTGATTGACCTCCGATGAGACTTTGCAATTCTCCGTTTTATGAAGTCTAGCGTTTGAAGCCACAACTTTTTTATGATTATCTAATTCAAGTTCTATTTCACCAACAAAAGCACCACGATAGCCTGGTTGAATAACTGGAACTCCAAAAAGATGGTCAGCAATTTCACGATGCTGGTGTCCAGTCACTAAGGCATCAATGTAATCTTTATACTCTTCAACTAACTGATAAGCCTCATTTTCCCCTGTCAAACTTTCTGTCGGAATGCCTGTCTGTAAATCTCGCTCAAAGCCTCCATGATATGCAACAATCAAAAGATCAACTGATTGGCGCAAATCGGGCAGAATATCTTTTGCAGTTGTCAGAATAGATTGGAAAGTCAAATCTTTGATAATTGACGGTTTTTCCCAATGTGGAATATATTGTGTCAAAAAACCAACAATTCCAATTTTCACCCCCTGCGCTTCAATAATTTTATAAGCAGGGCCAAAAGCAGGTTGACCTTCATTATTCAATACATTCGCAGCCAAAATTGGATAATTTACCTGATTAACATAACTTTTTAAATAATCAATCCCATAATTAAACTCATGATTACCAAGCAATCCCACATCATAACCAAAAGAATTAGTGACATTGACCAAGTCTTTAATACCGCGACTTGATTTTTTAGCTAGATAATAAGCCAAGGGTGAACCTTGCAATAAATCACCATTTTCAATTTTTACAATAATTTCACCCTGCTCTTGAGCCACTGCTGTCAGTTCATCTATTTTAGATTTGGCTTTGGCCATTGAAAAAGGCAAATTCATTTCTCTTTCGGTGAAGTTTGTTGGGAGAACAAAACCATGTAAATCACTCGTTTCTAGAATTCTTATTTTCATATTATTTATCCCTTTGCTAATTTTTTCCGAATTCTTGATGAAATGAGTTCAACAAGGATAATTAAAACTAAAAGTCCCAACAAAATTGCACCAACGGCTGACCATTTATAACCAGACATTGCAAAACTCAATGGCGCACCAATTCCACCAGCACCAACTAATCCCAAAATAGCCGCATCACGAAGATTCATATCTAAACGGTAAAGTAAAATCGAATATAAATCTGGTAATAATTGGGGTAAAACTCCAAAACGAATTTTTTGAAATGTTGTTGCACCAGCTGCGTCCATAGCCTCAATAACACCCATATCCAAATCTTCAATAGCTTCAATAAATAGTTTTGCAATCATCCCAATTGACTCAAAACCAAGCGCCATTACACCAGCTGAAGAACCTAAACCAACGACTGGAATAAATAAAAGGGCATAAACAAAAGAAGGAATTGTCCGAATCGCCATCAAGACAAAACGAATCAGATAAGCTAACCAAATCGGAACTAAATTAGTCGCCGCAAGAAAAGAGAGTGGAAGGGCAACAATTGCACCAACCAAAGTCCCAAGCAAACCAATTGCAAAAGTTTGTAGCAAGAGATAAGGTAAGCCAGTTTCAGTTAGGTTAAACATCAAACTGGTATCTGGATGAAAAATCCCTGTGAAAATATTTTTGGCGATTAAAGCTCCATGTTCTGAAACGCCATGATAATGGACGACTGAAGTCGACCAAATTGAAACTGCTAATAAAACAATAAATATCAAAAGATAATAAAACCAGTTTTTAGGTCTATGATTATATTCTTCAATAATTTGTGAATTCATTTTTCCTCTCATTCCTAGGCAATTTTCTTACGAATTAATGCGCTGATTGAATCAATAATCATGACTGTAGCTAGAATAGAAATTAAAATCATACCAACAGAGGAAAAGTCGCGAAAATTCACTCGGTCATTTAAGATATTTCCTATCCCTCCAGCCCCAACATATCCTAAAATTGCAGCATAGCGGACATTTCCTTCAAATGCATAAAGAGCAGTTGAAAGATAAGTAGGTAGGACTTGAGGAAAAACAGCAATGAAAAAGGCTTTTAAAGGACTGACCCCTAAAGCTTCAGCTGCTTCAAAAGGTCCCATATCAACGGTTTCAATCACCTCAAACAATTGTTTTCCTATGAAAGAAAAGGTAAATACAAAAATTGCAACAACTCCAGCAAAAGTTCCTAGACCAAAAATATAGGTTGCAATTAAAGCCAAAACCAAAGTTGGCAAAGTTCTTGCTAGCATGAATATCAAACGAATGATGCCATTAACAAAACGATTTTTAAGGATGTTATTTGCCGCTAATATCGCAAATGGAACTGACAAAATTGCTCCAAGTAAGGAAGCAAAAAAGCTCATCTTAATCGTATCTAATAATGGGGGAAGAACTTTATGAAAGTAAGCCCAATTTGGGGGAATCATACTTGCTAATTTTTGAAAAAAGAGACCACTTCTGCTAAGCGCACTAAAATCAAAATTTGTAAGAATAACAGAAAAAGCAATCAGTAAGATGATAATTAACCAAGTCAACCAAGTTCGACTGACTTTCTCTTCGACAACTTCTCCTGTAATAAGTTTTATTTTTTTAGGCTTAAAAATTTTATCGTACATTTAGGCCTCTTTTCTATAAACTTCATCCAAAATTTCTTTGGTTACCTCTTGCGAAGGACCATCATAAACAATTTTCCCTTTTTTTACAGCAATAATCCGCGAAGCGTATTCTAAAGCAAGTTCAACATGGTGAATATTCAGTAAAATTGTTTTATTGAATTCTTCATTAATTCTTTTAAAATCATCCATTACTTCTTTAGCTGTGACTGGGTCAAGTGCTGAAACAGGTTCATCAGCGAGTAAAATTTCACTTTCTTGACTAAGAGCACGAGCGAGTGATACACGTTGCTGTTGTCCACCTGAAAGTTGATCTGCTCGGATATAAGCTTTATCTAAAATTCCTACCTTATTAAGAGAGTCTAAGGCAACGAGTTTATCTTCTTTTGAAAATAAACCAAAAATGACCTTAAATAAACTCATATCTGGTACACGAGCAAACATTACATTTTTCAAAACCGTCACTCTAGGAACTAAATTATAGGATTGAAAAATCATTCCCACATGTCTCCGAAATTTTCTTAACTCTTTTCCTTTAAGTTTTGACACTTCTGTATCATTCACAATTAACGAACCCGAAGTAATATCATTTAAACCATTAACGCAACGAATCAGGGTTGATTTTCCTGCTCCCGATGTTCCAATAATAGCTACGAATTCTCCTTGATTGATCTGTAAATTAACATCCGTCAAACCTTTTGTGCCATTTGGATAAATTTTTGACACATTTTCAAATTTTATCATTACTTCTCCATCCTTCTTCACTAATGAAGGCTTTTTAATTAATATTAGTCAATTTCCACAAAAAGAGTCTGGAACTCATTGAGTAACCCAGACCCTTATTAAATGATTTATTTGTTCATTAGTTGGCTTTACTCATTGAATTTGCCACTTTAATGGCTGTTTTATAGTCAGCTTTTGTTGAATCAACATAGCCATCATGTGAATAAATGGCAATGACTTTCTTTCCTTCATCAGTCTTAGCCATATCTTTAATTGCTGCTGAAAGTGCTTTTTTGAAGTCAGCTGTCATGATTTTTGATTTTTCTGAAACCATGATTCCATCATTGGCAATGGCAGGTGTCACACCAATCACATTTGTATCATCCCAAATACTTTCTTTTGCACCGAAAGTTGTGGTCCACTTAGCAGCGTCATCCATTCGTGCATCAGCATATTCTGGCATTACATCAATTTGACCTGAAGCAAGTTGAGCCATTGCTGAATCATAAGAATCCATAGTAACTGTATTTTTTAAATCACGAATTGAATGTTTAAAGTTCTCAGTTAACCATTGCGAAGGATACATATAGCCTGCCGCAGATGAAGTTGATTCAAGCCCCCATTTTGCATCGTTTAAATCTTTCCATGTCAAAGTTCCGTCGTTGGCTTCTTTAGCTAACTTTTTGCCCATTGGAGAATTACCAGCAATGATCAGCGAACGGTAAGAAGTCACTTCTTTATCGGTTTTAGTTGTTGGTTTATGTTCATTCCAATATTTTGCAGAATCTGAGGCATCATTTGAAAGTCCTTTACGCGTTGCCATCAAGAGTGGAGTTGAACCATCTTGATACATGGCATAAGTTGTCGCTGACATTCCATAACCGACATCAACTGAACCAGCATCGAGTCCTTCACCAACCGCTTGATAATTTGTACCAACACTAGTATCAATATTTTTTACTGTATAGCCTTGTTTTTTCAATTCAGATTTCAAAATATTTGCGATTGGTTTAGTCGCTGTGGTAATATCATCCGGATTTTTGGATGGAATAAATGAAATCTTTAAATTTGAAATGGTTTTGCTATCAGATTTTGATGCAGAGCTACTATTTCCACAAGCTGCAAGTAATGATACTGCAATTAGTGCGCTTGCTGTAAGTCCAATGACTTTCTTCGATGTCTTTTTCATTATAAAAATGAATCTCCTTAAGATTTTTATCAATCGGTTGATGAATCGGTGTGCTTCACAAAATAATTCTAACCCATTTTAATTTATCTGACAATGACCTTTTTGTAAATATTCTGTTAACAGTTACCATTGTACGTAAATACCGAACTTTATTTTATAAAATTACATTATTTTGTTTTTTTATAGATTCATTTTTTATAAAATACAAAAAAACAGCTTATATTGTTTGTATATACCAAACTTTAGCTTAATGATGTATTGTTTGATAAGGCTGTCAAACTTTCTGCTATAATAAAGTTATGAAAAATTTAACTTTTACGGTCAGCATGTCTGACCTTGGTTTAGAAATTCGTCTTCCATCAACTGCCTTTTTACGCATTTTTGATCAGAATAACGCACGTTTTGATTTGCAAAATGATGAGCTCTTCCTTTTATTAAAAAAAGGGCAGATTAAAATGATTGCCAACGATTTAGAATTAATTCCTAAGTTAGAATTTGATAAAGTCGTGATTTTAAATATGGCTGCCTATGATTTAGAGCTGGAATATCTAACGCAATATTTAGTTAATTTGGCTGAGGAAGCTGGCATTATTTTACGTGATAAAGCCGAGCCAATTAAAATTCCAAGCAATATCGAAAAAGCTTGTACCACTTCTGCTGACGAGTTTTTGACTGCTTTAACTGCTTTTGGCATTAAATTAGAAAAGAAAAAAGCTTTTTCTCCTAAAGCACAACATCGCTGGAAAAAAGGACTTTCTGAAGTTGAATTTTTTGTTAATCGTTCCGACAGTAAAGCGACCATTATTTGGGAAAAATCCAATCAACTCGTGATAAAAGCCGGAGCAAAAATCGCCGAAAGCGGTGGAATGAAATCTGATGGTACACCAGGTTTAGCCTATCGTTTTACACAGACTTTAAGAGAAGAACAAAAAGCCAATTGGGATGCTAAAACATTCACAACTACTGAGGATATTGTCTTAAAATCAGTCAATGAAGTGGGACATTTCCTTTACTTCGCTGGAACAAATAGCTGGTTACAATTGGTCGATAAAGAAGGACGGACAATTCATGAATTATCTGTAGTCTAGTAATTTTTACTAAAAGCTGACAATAGGACTTCCTAATCTGTGAATTTCTTCTTGCTAATCTTTTTTTGTAGAGTTACAATGTAGCAGAGGGAGGCGGTTACGTGACTACTGCTTATCTGCCACTTGGCAATGACATTCAACTTCAAAAAATATATTTGTCCGAATTGCTGACGAAGAAAAATGAAATAATTGATTATCTCTTTTGTTATCCAGAGCTCAAACTTCATCTGAAAGAGCTTAAAGAAAGTTTTCCGCAAACAAAAATATTAATGATTAATCAACTCTAAATTAAAAAAGTTACTAACAGAACTGTCAGTAACTTTTTTAATTTATTTCATTAACTCATAGTAAAGTTGGCC
>OIZF01000410.1_pt1 | contig 29844 bp, 25 predicted proteins | sample 1588471 | NCBI WGS metagenome assembly OIZF01 (sample SAMN03283279) | human gut metagenome | biome: human-associated habitat; material: feces | host: Homo sapiens | place: Peru | collected 2012
GCTTTAATCGGCAGCTGCGGAAGGTCACAAAATCCAAGAGCGTTTTCCCGACAGACGACAGTCTGCTGAAAATGCTGTATCTGGCGATGATGGATATTACGAAAAAGTGGACAGGTCGGCGGCAGGACTGGAGCCGCATCCATGCGCAGCTGTCCATCTATTTCGCTGAGCGTATGCCGGATTAACTCCTGCTGCGGAGGAATGTCAAGGGTATACGAACGGCTTCGCCGTCTGCCGCCTCATATTAAAATCGCTCTTGTTTTATAGCTGTCTGGACTTTACACAAAATTTGGGAAAGACCCGAGTAGTGGTTTAATCATCTTCTACACCATCCCACCCGATGAAATCTTTCTTTGCGTCATCGAGTCTCGACCAGTCAATGTACTGCCCACAGTTACCGCAGTAGGACTGGAAATCATATTCGATGACACTCTTGCACCGAGGACAGACAGCAAAGCAGTTTCTGTCTTTGTAGATGCAGACTGTGTTCAATGTCATGGGCAAGCGGTATGTAGGGGAGAGCAACAGGTCAAGGATGGTGTGGGCAAGAGAACGTTTCTCTGTGGCGTCCTACCAGATATCACCGGAATCCTAATGATTGAATTTTTTGAAAGCAAACTTCATTTTATAATCATCTCTGCCTTAAAGCATAGATGCTTAACACGGACACTTGGATGTATATATGTCCGATTTTGCCCATTATCCTTGAAAACAAATTCTATATAGTATATATTTGAGCTGTGAGAGTCATTCGTTGTTCTTGTAGTCGTATTTGCTGTAGCCAAGATCCTCATCCAGTTCGGCCTCTAAACCATTTTCCATAAATTCGGCAATGGTTTCCTTGAACAAGTTCTGGATGTCGTCCATGCTGTCAATGTTTGCCATTTGCAGCAGCTCACGGATCTTTGCTCTACGGGCTTTTTCTTCCGGGCTTCGATTCTTTCGGGACATATCTTTTTCCTCCATCCTGATGCTTCTATTTTATATCTCTCCGGAGGTTTACACAATTATCGGGATGGCCTCACCTTCTCCGCAAGCCAGACACCCACCGCAGCTCCTCTCAGCGGGTTATTAATGCTCTGCAGCCCCTTTCGTTGAGATGGTTCACAGTAAAGTTGAAAATGCCTCTGAAATATCCCTTATATACATCATCCAAAAACTCATATAGTTTCTTTCCGTCCGGTGTGAAAATCACATTTCCCGTCGGAATTCTTCCATTCTTATCTGGAACAACGTCAACCACCATCGATTTCTTTTTGAAAACACGATGTCCCTTCAACGCAAAGCCAGTTGTCGAATCGCAAATAACCAATCCCAGCCGTTCTAGTTCTTTCACACCTTCCCACGTGATTTCCTGGTCACTATATGCTGTAGGTGCCTCTGCAATAAAGAGGAACAGATGTCTACCAACTGTTTGTTTCTGCTCTATATCATATTCATCAAGACAATACTTTGAAATATTGCAGAACAATTTCAACTGTCTTCTACTTATTACCGACAATGCCTGAACAAGAGATCTTGTCACCGTATCCGGATTATTGATTTCCTCTTTCAGTATTTTTGACATTACAAGCTGGATACTCTCGTTACTCGTCTTTCTTACCTTATCAAAGAAAAAAGTAAACCAATCTTCATCAACCTGCGAAGGGTTCGAATCCTCATTAACACCATCTCTTGCCAAATTGATGACTGCCAGACAATTTTCCTGTTCCACTATTTTTCGTTTACAATTTTCAGCAAAGCATATTTTTTCCTCCAAAGAATGCTCCGGGGAGCTTACATAGTCATCCCTGACTTTTTTATATGCATCCAACGTAGTCTGGTCTATGCCAAGTATGCGTCTGATAATACTCTGCATCATTCTAGCGTTTTCATTTAACACTTCCATTACCTGCTGGTGGTTATTATTTTGGTTTGCTATCAAACCTGCGATATGTCTCTCTGTATTTTCATCGACTGCATCTACTACTTCTGCCGCAAGCAAATAGTTCTCCTGTGGCACATCGTTAGCATAGAACGAATGTAAAATAGCCAGGATCTCTCTCACACATTTAGTCACTCTTTGCTTTGCTTCTTCAGTTTCTGCTTTAGAATAAGCCACCGCCGCATCGATCAGCGTCCTTCGTGCTTCACTCCTCTGCTCTATACTAACAGAAAAGATGCATTCATCAACCTTTTCCATAAATGTTGTTTCAATAAAAGCCACAAGTCCTTGAAAATCAATTTCCTCCTCCAAGGAAGATAGCTCATTATATGCTTCTTGATTTATAATGTATCGCCGTAAAGAGTCTTTCAGTTTATTTGTGTTTAGACGATTTTTAAAGTACTTCAACCCTGCATCAAGACCGAGTTCTATAATAAAATCCAAAATTTCCATTTGTCTACTCCGCTTATTTTGTTAGGTTGCCTTTGCATCTCAGCCACAGCATCCATGCTGTGTTGTCTGCCGCCCACCGCGTAGAGTTGTGCAAAGATCTGAGCGGCAAAGCTGTGAGAGATTTCCCGCAACTTAATATTATACTAAAAACTAGTGTTTTTCAATGATAGTAAGCAAATATACAACACCACAGTCAAATAATCATCTATGCTTAAATGCAGAGGTGATTATAATGAAAACATTGCTCAAGAAATCTGCTATCCTTAAAACTATTTCCTCGAAAATCAGCACCTATCTGCAAGAGATTAATGCTGTTCCACAAGAAGATGATTCGGATCTTGAAGATGCGGAATGGATGGACTATCCAGCAAAACCAACTCTTGCCCACGTCATCCTCGATCTATTACTCTCCCCTACATACCGTCTACCCAAAACTGTAACCGCAGTACGCATCTATCGAGATGAAAACATTTTCTCCGTCTGTCCAAGGTGCGATGTCTGCATAGAGCGAGAATACCAAGGGTACTGCCATCGATGCGGGCAATACCTTGATTGGTCAAAATTAGAGGAGGCAGAAGAAATCTTCATAGGTTGGAGTGGCGTTGAGGATGATGACTAACCATCTCGCTACGCCATATCATTATGATGTACGCCACCAAAATGCCGATCCACCCACCCATCGTATTGCCGAACACATCATCGAACTCTGCGATGCCAAGTCCCGTAATATACTGGGTCGTTTCGATTGCCACAGCCATCACGAAGGGAATAAGCAACACCCACTTCTTCTGAAACCATCTATACAGCCCCGTTCCAAGCGGAATGAACAGCCAGATGTTATTGATGACCCCCACTCTCACAGATTGTTCTTTCAAAAACTTCCCAGCGTAGGAAAATAGAACAAAGTTCGTTCTTGCATCCCCCGACTCCCGAAACATCAGTGTTTCATAAAGAATGAACGCTACATAAACAATCGTCAATACTACGCTTAAACTCTTCGGAAGAACAATCATCAGCAAACAGACAACGCAACCAAAAACAACAACCATGCATGGGAAGCCATTCAGAAGGTTGTCCACACACAGCATCACGTTACAGTTTCTGTCAAGCAGAAGGTTCACCTTGCCACTGCGTTTGATGCCGTACTGCCCTTTAGATAAAGCCTTTGGGTTGCCCTCCACATCAAAATACATATCCGTGTCTGCTGTGCCATCTCTATAATAGGTACGTTTGAGGATGGCATAGCCTGCATTGGTAGGGGCGGGATTGCCATCTGCGTCAAGATAGGTAATCCGGCCGATGTATCCTTGCTCGTTGCGCTGGTATAACTCGCCGTACTGACCAAGCAAAGACCTCGCCGGGTTCCCTTCTATGTCAAAATACTGCTCACCGACAACCGTTCCATCCTCATCGCGCTGATAAGTCTTAATCGCATATCCAGATGATATACACACTGCATGACCATCTTCACCGAGAAAAGTCAAACTAGTGCTCTGTCTTTCAGCATTATACTCACAATGAATTCCGTAATATCCACCGGAGCACTGTATCTGCTGTCCGTTCAAATCGTAGTAGAAATCATCGGAAGCCCTGCCATCATCCTGCGTTCTGACAATAGTAGAGCATCCGTCACTGCGTTCTATCGGTTTTTCCTCTGCATCAAGATATGTGATTACCGTACTCATTTCATCGAATTTATACGATAATCCGTAGTAATCTCCATACCTTGCCACAGGTTTTCCGCTTGCATCAAGATAACGTTCCTCTACAACTCGGTCGTTATCATCCCGCATTCTACACACGGTCGCATAGCCCATATCAATAGCTTCTGTGATTACCCCATCAGGATTTACATAGCTTGTGCTGGTCACGCTTCCATCTACGGTTTCTCGGATACTCAGCTCTGAAGCAATGTATCCTGCATCGTGGTCAACATCCGCATCGGGCAACAACGCCAAGATAGAAAGAAGAACCACAGATGCAATCAGCAGGATTCCGCATCCTCGCTTCAGGTTTGCACTCAAACTCCGTAGCCTCTGCTCTTAATGGTCTCCACGACCTGAGAAACATACTTCTGGCAGGTGTCGTGGTCAGGTGCTTCCACCATGACGCGGACGACCGGCTCGGTGCCGGACTCACGGACCAGAATGCGGCCGGTGTCACCCAGTGCCTCGGCCACGGCCTTGACCGCTGCCTGCACCGCTTCATCATCCTGTGCGGCTTTCTTGTCGGTCACACGGACATTCTCCAGAACCTGCGGATAAATCTTCAGAGGCTCGGCAAGCTTGCTCATGGGCAGCTTCTTCGCCAGCATAACTTCCATCATCTTCAGGCTGGTCAGGATACCATCACCGGTGCTGGCGTACTTGGAGAAGATGATGTGACCGCTCTGCTCACCACCAATGCGGCAGCCGTTCTTTGCCATATACTCGTAGACATACTTATCGCCCACGGCAGTCTTGGCATAGCCGATGCCCTTTTCATCAAATGCCTTGTAGAGACCGAAGTTGGACATAACGGTAGTGACCACGGTGTTAGTCAGGAGTTTCCCACGCTCCTTCATGTAGCAGCCGTAGATGTACAGGATATGATCGCCGGTGATCACATTACCCTTCTCGTCCACACACAAGCAGCGGTCAGCATCACCATCATAGGCGAAACCGATATCCAGACCGTTCTCCACCACGAACTTCTGCAGACCCTCGATATGGGTAGAACCAGCATTGTTGTTGATATTCAGACCGTTGGGCTGTGCATTGATGACATAGGTATCGGCTCCCAGAGCATCGAACACAGACTTAGCGATATTCCAACTAGAGCCGTTGGCGCAGTCCAGACCAACCTTGACACCCTTGAAGGAGTAGATACCGAGGCTGATCAGGTAGCCCATATAACGGTTGCGGCCAGACACATAGTCCACCGTGCAACCAATGTGTTCCCGGTGAGCGAAAGGCAGCTCCGGCCAGTCCTTCTCGAACACATGGAGCTTTCCGTCAATGTAATCCTCAACTAACAGCAAGATCTCCTCCGGCATCTTCTCGCCGTAGCAGTCAATCAGCTTGATACCGTTGTCATAATAGGGGTTGTGGCTGGCAGAGATCATAATGCCGCAATCAAAGTCATCCACACGGGCAATATAGGCCACGGAAGGGGTGGTAGTGACGTGCAGCAAGTAGGCGTCTGCACCGGAAGCGGTCAGACCAGCCACCAGACTATACTCGAACATATAAGAGCTACGGCGGGTGTCTTTACCGATTACAATGCGTGCAGACTCGTTGTTGCCGTTGCGTTCACGCAGGGCATTATAGTACCAGCCTAAGAAGCGGCCTACCTTATAGGCATGATCTGCCGTTAATGTAATTCCAGCTTCGCCACGGAAGCCATCAGTCCCAAAATACTTTCCCATTATAGTTTTTCCTCATCCAAAGAGTGAATTAACGAATACATGCTTTAGCCGAGAGGAAATCTCGTTGCCTGCTGCTCACCACGGAGAGGTAGCATATTTGAGCAGCACAGCCATGTGGCGGAGCACATGGCTGCAATAAGTATTAGTCTCTGCGGAACAGGTCGCGGGTGTAGACCTTGTCCTGCACATCATCCAAGCAGTTATCATAGCGGTTGGCAATGATGGCTTGGCTGCGTTTTTTGAACTCTTCAAGGTCATTCACAACTTCACTGCCGAAGAAGGTAGAGCCATTCTCCAGAGTCGGCTCATAGATAATGACCGTTGCTCCTTTGGCCTTAATGCGCTTCATGACGCCCTGAATGGAGGACTGACGGAAGTTGTCAGAGTTAGACTTCATGGTCAGTCGGTATACGCCAATTACACAAGGCTTCTCCTGTGCCTTATCATACTCATTATCCTCGCCATATCCGTAGTAGCCCGCCATCTGAAGCACACGGTCGGCAATAAAATCTTTACGAGTGCGGTTGGATTCTACAATTGCTTCGATGAGGTTTTCCGGAACATCAGCATAGTTGGCTAGGAGTTGCTTGGTATCTTTGGGCAGGCAGTAGCCGCCATAGCCAAAAGAGGGATTATTGTACTGGTCACCAATGCGCGGGTCAAGGCAAACCCCCTTGATAATCTGCTGAGTGTTCAGTCCTTTCATCTCAGCATAGGTATCTAGTTCGTTGAAGTAAGACACGCGCAATGCCAGATAGGTATTAGCAAACAGTTTGACTGCCTCAGCTTCGGTGAAACCCATGAACAGGGTGTCGATGTTCTCCTTGATAGCGCCTTCCTGAAGCAGACCCGCAAACTCATGTGCCGCTTTCACAAGGCGCTCATCGTTCAAATCCGTGCCAACGATAATACGACTCGGATAAAGGTTATCATACAGAGCCTTGGACTCACGCAAAAACTCCGGGCTGAAGATGATGTTCTTGGTGTTAAACTTCTCGCGCACAGATGCGGTGTATCCCACAGGAATAGTAGACTTGATTACCATGATAGCATCCGGATTATACTGAATGACCAGTTTGATCACAGCTTCCACTGCCGAAGTATCAAAGAAGTTCTTCTTGCTGTCATAGTTGGTAGGTGCTGCAATGACAACGAAGTCTGCATCCTTGTACGCTGCCTCTGCGTCAAGAGTAGCGGTCAAATTCAGATTTTTCTCTGCGAGATACTTTTCAATATACTCGTCCTGAATCGGAGACTTTTTGTGGTTGATGAGGTCAACCTTTTCCGGGATGATGTCTACTGCCATGACCTCATGGTGCTGTGACAACAGCGTAGCAATGGACAGCCCGACATAACCGGTTCCTGCAACTGCAATTTTCATAGTTTACGCCCTTTCCCTTCGTTAATGATGCAAAACTCGTTTTGCTTTATTGATTAAATACATTGAATCGTCCCGATAAAAAAGCATCGAAAATATAACTGTTATGGTCAATGCGGCAATAAAGGTTATTACTGCTTTAATCAGCCAACCTATCCAGCCCGAAGCAAGTACAAATTCATCAAGACACATTACAATTGGAACAATAACCCCCATACAAGCAAGCATCCACACAACATGTTTCACAATCAGCACTGTACTCCGATTAAGAATTTTATTAGATACAAAAATCGAGTATTGAACTGTTCTAAAAACATTTGCAACTAATGTGCCTATGATAACACCATTGATTCCAACAAACTGTACTAGAATAATCGAAAGAGACAAGTTAATGATTGCCTCTTCCAGAGCGCCCCGTTTTGTTGCCTCATAGTTTCCTGTTGCATATACCAATAAAAGATATGGCTGCCGAATGCAAAATGTGGCTTCTGCAATTGTAATCAATACCGCAAAATCAACTCGATAGTAGACAACATCTGTAATTCCTCTGGTATATTCTGAAACAAATGGGAGAATCAGCGTTCCAACACAAGAAAACACAACAACCGTAAAGGAAAACAACAGATGCTCGTATGCCTTAAAAACTTTATTTAGTGTATCAATCTCATGCTTTACCCACATATTTCCAAAGGCAGCTTCCATGCCGCTTGTAAACACCTGTAGCAGAGTTTTAATTTTTCCAATAACTAGATAATAAACGGTATAAACTGATATTTGTTTCGCATCCATAAAGAATGTTAACACCATAATATCGGTATTATCGTGCACGATATTCGCTACTTGATGTAAAGCCACTGCCCCCCTATTATTAAGGGCAGCATTATCCGGTTCGCAATTACTTACAAGGTTATACTTTCTTTTTACATACCAGTTTAAGACAATCGGTGAAATCAAGAAAACAATAGAACTGCCAAGTTTGACTATGAAAACAGATGCTCCAGCTTTTATTAAAACCGCAACACACACCGTGTTCAACACGACCTTGAATATGTCAATAATATTATTAACATACGAGGATTGGTCTGCATTTAACAGCGTCATATTTGAAATTCCAAAAAAATACTGAGCAAATGTACCAATGCTTACTATAGCAATTAAAGCAGCGTTCTCAATGTGCGAAAGCGAATTTCGTGAAACATATGGATAAATAACGCACAAGCCAATGGCATAAAGAATTACACAGCATCCAATTTTCTGCATGTAACGTTTTGTAGCTTTCATAATTCTACTTGTTCCAAGGCTGTCCCCATCCGCAAGCGTCTTATACAAAGCTACTCTCGTTGTACCTGTTATTCCAAGAGTTAGAATATTAATCATATTCAGAAATTGCGTGGCCGATGAAATAACTCCATTATACGTTGATCCAAATGTTGCTAATATCAGCCTTGGTGTAATTAAACCACATATAATAGCTATCACCTGGTAAATCAGGCCAAAGACCATATTTAGTACTGCTTTTTTTGTTCGCATGCTGTAATTCCTTTTCACCAACACAATCTTTTCATAATAGCATTTTTTATACGTCTGCATCTAAAATACATATGACCTTGCGTATACTTTCTCATGCAGTATTCAAAACCTCTCGTTTTATAATCTCTCCAAAATTCTTTACAGTCCTTACTTGGTATTGTAGGGCCACGCAAATTCGGTTGCAAGGACTCGTCGATTGAATGCTCTTCTACTTGAAGATCTTGCATAACCCGCTCAAAGAAAGATTTCCCCTTTAGTGTATTAACATAAACGCACGATGTTCCCTTCTCATCATTAAAACAAGTCTTACAAGAGCCGATTGTCCAAAAGTCAGAAATTGTTATATCTCCAGTTCTCTCTATGCTAGCATATTTACAATACAAGCATGATTCCCTAGTAATTAAAGAATTGAAATACATTCTTGCAAACGCATTTGAATCTAACGTGTTAACTTCATTTTCTCCATCATCATAAATGATATTAACATTCAGCCCATGCCATCCGACTAATTTACTTCTGAATAAATATTGCACTACTCGTTTCTTTTTTTCTCCTAACCACTTTATATGGTCTCGAAGAATCAGTGGGGATGGCACGCCATGGCATACAATATCCACCGTCAATAAATTTTCTTGATTTCGTCCTTTCAAATAGTTTTTCAATCCGGCGATTTGACACGGTGTACCCGAAAAAAGGACCTTACGTCCTTGCTTTAAAGCTTCTCCTGCTCGGATATAACAATCTCCAATTTCGCTCTGCGTGTATTTCGCACCGCGCATCTTATTCCTATCAGACTCATTGTCTGATTGTGTATGTCTACATTTGAAATCATCACATAATGCTGCGCCAAATACAAGACCGCCCGTTCTTAGAAAGTAATCACTTAGAGCGGTAAATGCTCCCCCTGAGGTACTCTCTTTAACAACATTCGGATTTTTATGCCGAGCCGCATATACATGTATTGGCGCAGCCTTACTCACTTCACTTCTTTCCGGACACCGGACAACGCATAAACCACACTGCGTGCATTTCGCGGCATCAACTTTTGGATATAGAAATCCTTTTTCGTCCGGGGTCATAGAAACAGCCTTCTGAGAACATAACTGTGCACAAGTACCGCAACCACAACATACGCGCGCATCTATAATACTCTCTACATCTTTCTTCAATACTGCACTTGCGTTTTGAGTCAAATATCTTTTTGATCTTTCAATTGCCTTATCAAGACTCTTATACGCATCGCTTCCTGCAATAATGTAATCATCGATTCGGCCTAACCTCTCACCTTCTGGTACCTGAGGCTTGTTCCCAATTAGTTTGCACAAGTTTTCAAGCCTAGTATTCTTTTTTGAATGCGTTACACATACAAATTTCTTTTCATATATAATTGAAAATGCTGTTCCGTGAAATGAATTCGTTACTACGCATTCCGCATTCTCTATATAAGAAAGAAATTCTCGTGGTCCACAGCAGTCATCCACTTCACCATCTATTAAAAGTTGAAAATCACCGCCCAATACAATTTTCACAGGTAATTGATAGCGTGCACGCACTTGTCCAACTGCTTCAATAAGCCACGGCGTATTTTCCATCGCATAGACGAAAATGTACTTATCTGTGCTTACCGGTTGTGCCAGACCTCTCCACTTCTCCTTTGACAGCAAAAAGACTGGATCTACAACCACTTCTGATGAATAGCCTAATCTCTGATCAACAATCTCTTTTCCACTTTCTTCTCTAACAGAGACCTCTTGAAAATCCGGCAGAAATTTTTTTATATATTCATCCTCGGTAGCCGAAATACCGCTTCTTCCAAAGCTAGAAGCATAACTAATTTTCGGGGTATCCTGTGCGAAACTCAAGTAATATGCCCTTGAATTTCCGGTCAACGTTGTATTAAGAATCTGATCACTGCCTGAAATTATCAAATCATACTTTGGCGGATCTGTTTCAATCTCTTTGTCACCATAATATACTTTTTCCGATGTCCTACATTCATTAATAAATGTATCAAATTTCGCAAACCTTTGATACCTAGCCTTTTGCTCTTTTCCACCGACGGTTTTCTTTGCCACTCGCATCGCTCTCCTTAATAGCGTATTTCGAGCAGGAATCGCATTATTAGGATAGTAATCAATAATTTCCGTCGGACAAATGTTGTCGTTTAAATATGTGTACAAAGCATATGCCTGAAGCGCAGCCCCTAGGTTATTCGCTCTATGAAAGGTAATCATCCCTATTTTTTGATTCACTTTTATCATCCTCCGTACATTGCACGGTAAATCTCTTTCACATTATTCATGTCATAACTCGACATATTAACATAGTGACGTTTTGATTCCGATTTCTCAATTTCTTCCGAAATTGTGTTTGCCCACTTTTTTGAGCCATCTGCAAGGTCGATAAAGTACACATTACCAAGGTTCACTTCTTGAGGAACACCCGTTGAAGCAAAACACTTCATTCCAACTGCCTGCGCTTCAATTGCAACAATTCCAAGACCTTCAAATACGGAAGGAAACATCAATGCGTTATTTTTAGCCATTTCATTCGGAACATCCGCGTCTTCCGGCAAGTAGGTGACAGCCTTCTCTACACCAAGCTCTTGCACTTTTTCTTTAATTCTACACAAATACTCCTTGTCACCATCACCTATAAAAGTCAACTGTGCTTCTGGATGAATCCTATAAATATGAGCAAAAACCTCTACCGTAAAGATTTGGTTTTTCAATGCTCCCCATCTGCCAACCTGAACAAAGCTCCATTTGTTCGTGCACTGATTTTCTAAAGTTAAAAACTTAGACAGATCTATTCCATTCGGAACAACTTTTATATCATTTCTTTCACCATATAAATACTCTCCAGCAGCCCTTGAACATGCTACAAAATCAGTAGCTGTGTGCGTCATTATTATTCTATACACTGCTTGGTATGCACGTCGAACAATTTTTTTCTTATTAACATAAAGCACACTATGGCTATGCACTATTCTATTTGGTATTTTTTCTTGCTTTGCAACCAAAAGACCAATCGCCGCTTCGTAAAAATTATGGCAATGTATCGCTACATACGGACCATTATTCTCTATTATTTTTTTCAGTTTTCTATAGTTTCTATAAAATCTAATATAATAGTCCATCTTTTTTCCAAGGTTATTTCCAGTTATTCGATTCTGTATTGTGAAAATTTTACCCTGTTTAAGAACTTCCTCTTCATAGTTCGTATGTGTATGATCAAAGACAACAACATCAAATTGAAATTCATCAGAAAGTGTTCGAATGATACTCATAATAACCGACTGAATCCCGCCGATTCCCAGGTCATTATTGGCAACCACCAAAACTTTCTTCTTCTCTGCTGTCTTCATTTTGAGTCATCTCCATTATGCTTGCCATCAAAGCAATCAAAATCCATGTTGGTTTTTCGTAATACATTACAAGAAAGATACTTCCTAAAAGTAATTCGGCAATTAACGTAAGCAAAAGAACCTTTAACTCTTTACTCTTAGATGTTTTACCTCTTTGCATTGCCGAAGCTCCCATTTTAAAGTAAGGAAAAAAATATGCAATAAATCCAAGAATGCCCAATCCGCTCAGAATTTCAGCGTATTCACAGTGACTAAAACAGAAACGACCATCCGCAAAGGTTGCATTGTAAGCTGGATACGCATTAATTCCATTACCCCAAATCGGACTTTCAAGGAACCACTCAAATCCTCTTCTTGCGTATAAGGCACGAAACTGTGTCGATGTTTCTCCATAAACAGATGCTTGTCCATGCGTTATCTGGTAAAACGAAAGGACTCTCATTCCCAAAACATCATATAAAATCGGCACATTCATCAAAGCATATAAAAATCCCAGCAATCCTGCGATAACGCCTATTGTAATTAAAACGACGTATCGTATTTTCCACTTTTTTTGATATGCTATTAGATAGATATTACCCATGATTGCAGCAATCAACAATCCCATTGATGTTCTGGAACCTGTCATCAAGACAGTAAATGCAATAACGATAATCTGTACTAAATATACAATTTTGTGTTCTGTCTTAAAAATATAAATTGCAATAGATGCAGCAAATGAAAAAGTTATACCAACAAGATTAGCATCTCCAATTAAGCTTCCTAACCGCTGTCCCAAGTTAGAATTCATCAATAAATAAAGCGCCCCAAAAAAACCGGCCCATGAAAATGCTTTAAGTGCAAATGTTAGATTTTTGAAGTTTATCGATGAATACTGAAACACACAAATGGACAGACACACCATAATTATCATTCGTCTTGTTCTGTCAAAAGAAGCATCTGGCGCAAAAGAATAAAACGTCGAGAGAAAGCATAATAGAATAAAGAAAATCGAGTAGCTATACACCTTACTCCATCGTATTTTTCCATTATTCTTCAATGCAATTAATACTTGCAACGCAATAAAACCGCTAATTAGAATGTTTACCCATAAATATCCAGGTATACCTAGCAGGCCTTTATCTGTATAATTAAAAACTAGCACACATGATATCATTAGCAACATTACAATTCCGCTAATCGTATCAAACCGTATTGTTAGCTTACCTTTCTTATCCATTGCCTAAAACCTCATTGTTGGTATACGTCAATGTACGCTTTCGTCATATTTTCCAAAGAAAATTGTACTGCTCGGTGTTTTGCCCCTTGTGAAACATTTTCTCGCAGGTGCGCATCTTTGATTAATGTTATAATTCCATCTGCGATTTCTTCCTTTGATACTCCAACCAATATTCCACTTTTTCCGTTTTCAATCATGTCAGGCACGCCTCCAACTGCTGTTGCCACAATTGGAAGACCTGTTGCCATTGCTTCAATTAACGTAATTGGCATTCCCTCATACTTACTTGGAAGAATAAAAATGTCAGATTCTGACATTTTCTCGTATACCTTATCCAGTAATCCTACAAAATGAACCTTTTCTTGTATGCCCAACTCTGTAACTTTCTTCCGCACATTGTTAACCAAGTCACCGTCTCCGACCAAGTCAAGTTCACAATTCGGATAATCTCTCACAACATCCGCAAATGCTTCCACCATCATTTCGTGATTTTTTTGCGGCGCAAATCTTCCTACATGCAGAATCTTCACTCGTGACACAATCTGTGTATTCTTTTTAGCAATACATTGTGTCAAATCAATTCCGTTGTAAACCAACGGAACCTCTTTTTGATTCAGGCCATAATACGTTTCTATACTTTTTTGGGTAATGGGCGTTATCGCAACCGGAATTACTCCAAATTTCTTAAATAGTACCTTTTGCATTGGCAGCTGTTTTGATGGAACTTCTTTTTCTGCGATGTTATGTACCGTATGAACTCTTTTCACATTCAATCCAATTGATGCAAGAAAAGCATATGGCAGGACATACCGATGTGTGTGCACAACATCAGGCTTAAACTGTTTCATTATCTTTCGCATCTTGAAAACAATAGACAAATCAAAACCTTTCTTTTTTCCAAGATACTCAATTTTTATTCCATTTTTCTCAAGTCGGTCTGTAATCGCTGTATGCATACAATAAAAGCTGATCATTAGAACTTCATGTCCTTCAGCTTTCAGACCATAGGCTAAATTTTCCGCCATAACCTCTGCACCAGCCAAGCCAAACTCTGGCATTACCTGAATGATCTTCATAACTTCACCTCAATTAGTCTTATACTCATAAGTAGTGCCAAGAGTTAACTTAATCATTTTCTCCACACCATCTTGTTGACCACACCGGTATAGCTCTGGATGATTTTGACGACCTTATCGGATACATTCTCATCCACATAATCCGGCACGGGGATACCAAGGTCACAGTTCTTGTTCATCTCGACAGCAACATCCACAGCCTGTAGCAGATGGTCACCGTCGATACCGGCAAGAATGAAGTCGCCTTTATCCAGTGCCTCCGGGCGCTCGGTAGAGGTTCGGATGCAGACTGCCGGGAACGGATGACCTACACTGGTAAAGAAGCTGCTCTCTTCCGGGAGAGTGCCACTGTCAGAAACCACGCAGAAAGCGTTCATCTGCAGGCAATTGTAGTCGTGGAAACCCAGCGGCTCGTGCTGAATGACGCGCTTGTCCAGCTGGAAACCACTCTGCTCCAGGCGCTTGCGGCTACGAGGATGACAGGAGTACAGGATGGGCATATCGTACTTTTCGGCCATCTTGTTGATAGCAGTGAACAGCGACATGAAGTTCTTCTCTGTATCGATGTTCTCCTCGCGGTGGGCAGACAGCAGGATATACTTGCCCTTTTCCAGCCTCAGACGAGCATGAATATCAGATGCTTCGATTTTTTCTAGATTCTGATGCAACACTTCTGCCATCGGGGAACCGGTAACATAAGTACGCTCTTTGGGCAAACCAGTATCAGCCAGATAACGGCGCGCATGCTCGGAGTAAGCCATATTCACATCAGAGATAATGTCGACAATGCGGCGGTTCGTCTCTTCGGGCAGACACTCGTCCTTGCAGCGATTACCGGCCTCCATGTGGAAGATGGGAATGTGCAGCCGCTTTGCGCCAATCACGGATAGGCAACTGTTGGTGTCACCCAGAACCAATACAGCATCCGGTTTGATGGCAACCATCAGCTTGTAGGATTCTGCAATGATATTGCCCATTGTCTCGCCAAGGTCTGCGCCGACCGCGTTCATGTACACTTCCGGATCTGCCAACTGCAAATCGTGAAAGAACACACCGTTCAAGTTGTAGTCATAGTTCTGACCAGTGTGAGCCAGAATGACATCAAAATACTTGCGGGTCTTATTGATGACAGCCGCCAGACGGATAATCTCTGGACGTGTGCCAACAATGATCAGCAGCTTCAGCTTGCCGTTATTCTTAAAAGATACATTGCTATAATCAGCCATTGTTTATCTCCTCTCACACCGGTTCAGAGAAAGTGTCCGGGTGATTCGGGTCAAAGATCTCGTTACAGGTCATGACCGTTACCAAGTTTTCCGTCTCGGACAGGTTGATGATGTTGTGCGTCCAACCGGGGATCATGTGAACGGCCTCGATCTTATCACCGGAAACCTCAAACTCCACCGTTTCTCCGGTGTTGATGTTCCGCTCCTGAATCAGACCGTGACCTGCCACCACAATGAACAACTCCCACTTGGAGTTGTGCCAATGCTGGCCTTTGGTGATACCCGGACGGCTGATGTTAATGCTCACCTGCCCACAGTCGGCGGTGTGAACCAGCTCCGTGAAAGAGCCACGGTTGTCCACGTTCATCTTGAGGGAATATTTGAACTTATCCGTAGGCAGATAGGTCAAATACAGCGAATAGAGCTTCTTGGCAAAGGAGCCGTCTGGCATTTTGGGCATCATGAGGTTGGTGGGCTGCTGCTTGAACTCTTGTAGTAAATCTACAATCTCACCCAGCGTGACCTTGTGGGTCACGGGGACACAGCAGTAGCGGCCGTCTGCTTTCAGAACAGTCTCCACACCGTCAAACTCGCAGTGCTGTTCTTTGCCTTCCAACAGATCAAACATACCTTCTACAAGGTCATCAATGTAGAGCAGTTCCAGCTCCGTGCTGCGGTCATTGACCGTAAACGGTTCATCATTGGCAACCGCCCAGCAGAATGTGCTGACAGCACTGTTGTACTTCGGGCGGCTGTGGCCCATAAGGTTCACAAAGCGGTAGACCGCTACCTTGGCACCGGTCTCCTGAGCATATTGGAAAAACAACTCCTCGCCAGCCTTCTTGCTGCGTCCGTACTCGCTGTTGCCGAAGCGCCCAGCCAGCGTGGCTTGAATGGAGGAGGACAGCATGATGGTTGCCTTATTGTTGTGCTTTTTCAGACAGTTCAGCAGATCGGATGCAAAGCCGAAGTTGCCCTTCATGAAATCCTCCGGGTTTTCCGGGCGGTTTACACCCGCCAAATTGAACACAAAGTCGGCCTTCCCACAGTATTCGTTCAGCTCCGCCGGGGTGGAACTCAGGTCATACTCATAGATTTCCTCAATATGCAGATTGGGACGAGTCTTGTTCTTGCCGTCCCGGATATTTTTCAGGTTATTGCACAGAGCAGTTCCCACCATGCCCCTAGCACCTGTGACTAAAATGTTCATTTGCTCACCTCTTTAGTGGACTGCGGTGCAGTCGGGGATATCTGCACCATCTGCCACGGTTGCGTTATTGCAAACAGTGCAGTTGCTGCCGATGCGGGCATAGTTGCCAACAGCAGCTCCTGTGCGGATAACGCTATTAGTATAAACCAGCACACAATTCCCAACGGCTGCATCACAGTGGACTTCGGTACCGGCATTCAGCAGGACACCATTGCCAATTACTGCGCCATTTTGGACACAGGCGTTCTGTAATACTACACAACCACATCCCATCTTGGAATACGGACTGATGTAGGCACTAGGTGCAATGATATTCGGGAAAGTGTATCCGAGAGTTCTTGCTTTCTCGTATACCTGCGCCCGGAACTTATTGTTGCCGATACCGACCACCAGCAAGTCGAAGTTCTTGCGCAACACCGGTAAATCAGCAATGCCACCAACCACCGGAATGCCGCATGGTTCAGTGCCCACAGCTTGTCCATCATCGACGAAAGCACAGTCATATTGCAGCATTGCCTGCTCCGCTACCATACGTCCAAAGCCACCGGCACCAATCAAAAGAAGCCTTTCCTTACACATTCGGAATGCCATTCAGCTCGTTCTGGACGTATTCAGTGGTCATGATTTTTTTCACAGTGCCCTCCACATCCAGGCGATTGGTATTGTGGCTGGTATAGGATTCGTCAGCCATTGTATGTACCTCGCCTTTGACAACGAACTTGTCGTAGTTCAAGTCGCGGTTGTCGGCGGCCACACGGAAGTAGTGACCCATGTCTTCGCTGCGCAGGCGCTCCTCCCTGGTCATAAGGGTCTCGAACAGCTTTTCGCCATGACGGGTACCGATAACATTCGTGCCCGTATCGCCGAAGAGTTGCTGGACCGCCTTAGCCAAGTCGTCAATGGTAGAAGCATCAGACTTCTGGATGAACAAGTCTCCCGGATTTCCGTGCTGGAACGCAAACATAACCAAATCCACAGCCTCGTCCAGATTCATCAGGAAGCGGGTCATATTAGGGTCAGTGATAGTAATAGGATTGCCAGCCTTGATCTGGTCGATAAACAGCGGGATAACACTGCCGCGGCTGCACATAACATTACCGTAACGGGTGCAGCAGATGGTCGTGCCACCACGCTCAGCTGCCACACGGGCGTTTGCGTAGATGACGTGCTCCATCATAGCTTTAGAGATACCCATAGCGTTGATGGGGTACGCAGCCTTATCAGTGGACAAACAAACCACACGCTTGACACCAGCTTCGATTGCAGCATGCAGAACGTTGTCAGTGCCGATGATGTTGGTCTGCACAGCCTGCATGGGGAAGAACTCACAGGAAGGGACTTGCTTCAGAGCTGCGGCATGGAAAATGTAGTCGACACCAGGCATTGCATCTTTGATGGACTGTGGATTACGAACATCGCCAATATAGAACTTGACCTTCTTAGCCGCTTCCGGATGCTTGGCCTGAAGCTCGTGGCGCATATCATCCTGTTTCTTCTCATCACGAGAGAAGATGCGGATTTCTTTCAGATCCGAATCCAGAAAATGCTTTAGAACAGTAGAACCAAAAGAACCAGTACCACCAGTAATCATAAGGGTTGCGTTATCAAATGCAGACATTTTTATTTCCTTTCTGATGTAAAACAAGTTATATATGAAAAATCAATTTCTAATTTTCTGATATCCTTTAACTAACGTTGCTCTAAACTTCTTGATTTTATTCTCCTCTTCCTTGCGCCATTTCAAACTGTATTCCTTGTAAAGATCATTTCCGGTAATACAAGCCAATGCATTCATTTGTGCTACATGAAGATGGTGATAGAAAGGGCTTGCAATATGATTATCTAAATCATAGTTAGACCAATATCCACAATCGAATTTTGGCATTGTCTTTTCAAGATTTCTTAGTGTTTTATCCAAAGCATCTTTATACTTTTCTTCATCGCATGCAATGCACAAATCATATAAACCAAACAAGCTAAAAATCCATCCGTTAAGGACCGCCGGAAGATGAGTATACTCTAATAAAACCAATCCATTTTTCGTATACTGAGAAGTTCCACCATCCTCCACAGATTTCAACATGAAATCTGCAGCACGTTTTGCTGCCACCAAGTACTTATCCTCTTTTGTAACTGACCAAGCTCTAACAAGTACCGATGTAGCTTCCCCTTGTGCCATTGCACCATATGGATTTTTAGGATATGCAAAGAAGAAATTATTCCATGCACCATTCGGTTCTTGCATTTCTAATGCCCAATCAGCACAAGCGATAAATTTTTTCTCATATCTTGTATCGTTATTTAACTGATAGAGATCCCAGCATCCTAAACCGTATTGAAAAATAGCAACCGGAAATAAGATATCTTCTCCTTGTTCCGTTTTAACTGTCGGAAATTCACTGGAATCAACATATTCTGGTTGCATTAACACTTTTTGAGTAAGATCATTAAAATAGCCTTTTAACTCTCCAACAGTAAAAGCCTGTCCCATACTTTGGTCAACATGTAACACGCTTTTTCCAGCGAACATCTTCGCCCATTTTTTTATATTGTAAATACTCAGTCCCATCACATTACCCCTACAACTTTTTTAATTGCACTTTCCGGCGTATACTGCTCTTTATAGAGATTCATGCAACTTTCTGCCATTTGTGTAAGCTTGCTCCTATCCTCACACAGTTCTCGAAGACGTATTGTCAGTTCTGAAACATTTCCAATCTCGTAGCCAAGACCAGTCTTTCCTTCCACAACAATATCGTCATAACTATTCCACCTAGATGCTACAACAGGAACTGCTGCTGCGTAACTATCTACGATTGATCCTGGAATTCCTTCTGTTGAATAATGCGTTGGAAAAATTTGCACATCGTACTGGCATAGAGTTAAAACACTCTCGCTTGGATCTGCGCAGCCTTTATAGTGTATCGTATCTGGAACGCTATGCATCAGCGTTTCAAATTCCTCTTTATACCCATCAAATATTGGACCATAAATATCAAGCGTTGCTTTATATTTTCCTTGTCCATTTATGCTCTCAACAGCCTTGATGGCATCTTCAATGCCTTTTTCCTTAATTACACGACAAAAGGTACAGCAACGTAATGTGTCGGAATTCAGGTCTATATGATTCTGTGAAACTGCCTTCAGATATTTAACATTAGGGATTACAGTCGTATTTTCTACGCCAAGAGCTTGTAGTTCTGATTTCATTTTTCTGGTTTCAACCCAAATGCCATCAAGCTGCGTTAGCCGAGAAATCAGCTTAGGATTCTCAGCAGCTTTGCTTGCAAGCCATCCTCCAATTACAGAGTAGAAAAGCTTGAAATGATGCACTCCTCTTAAACTAAGAAAAAGGGGTAGAAATACTTTCAGTCCATTGTGAGCCGGCAAAATGACAATACCATCACACTCTTGCGCCAGCTTAATGCAATTTGTTAGCATCTTTACCGGGTGCTTCTTCCAGCCAGCGGTATTTGCCGTTTTGATGTTATCTGCTCCATAGTAATCCGAAAGCATTCGGATCATTGTTTTCACTTTTACCGGCTGACCTCCTGAAAAATCAGGTCCGTCACCATACACACCACAAACCCCAATTTTTTTCATCTTCAAATTCCAATCTTCATTCTTGCACCGAACAACAGTCTATACAGATGCTCCGATTTTTTAATAAGTTTAATGATTCCAATCGAAACTCCTACAACAAACGCAAATCCGATTACAAGCGTAATGACTCCACCTGTTGATATAACTTCCATCTGCTGAGCTTTTAAGCTCCGTACTAGCACACAGTGAATATAATAAAGTTCAAGAGAGTTTTGTCCAACGACTGCAATAGTCTGTGCTGCTTTTCCAGCTTTCCTCAACCTTGTGACAGCAAAACAAACAATATACACACCGCACATACTTGCTATCAATCTTGGCAAAATCCCAAGGATGGTGTCCTCTGTCAAGTACAAGTTCACATTGCAAATAATGTAAAAGTACACTACCGAAACCACTGCGAATATGATATCTAAAGCTGGTTCGATATTGATAATGTTCGCATTTTTTACAACGTGCCACATATGTCCCAGCCAATAGACCAATGAATAATACAACACATATTTGATTCCAAGAAAGCTCAGTCCAAGTTTAAGTCCCGGAACAGCAAACAACACTGTCATTCCAAAGAAAACAACGCTGTACAGTACCCCCCCCCCTGAAATTTTAGTCATATTAGAAATCTTTGTTGCACAAAAGCTGAATACGCTCAAAAAAGCGAGTACCACCAAATACCATAATGTTCCCTCAAGATGCCACAGTAAATTAAATGCACTTGAAAGTGGATTCTCATAGTGATAGGCAATGCACAAGACAATAAAGTAAGTCACACAGGGCCAAAGATACCGAAAAAGTTGATTTCCAAGTTTCTTCACAGTAGGTTTCTTGCTTGATAAAGAAAAATAGCCAGAAACCACCATGAAAAGTGGAATTTGAAGCGACCATACCACATTAAAAATCAATGAATTCTCATAGCCTTTTATGCTATATTGCAACACATGACCAAACACAACGATAAGTGTCGCCACACCTTTCAAAACATCGAATCGTATATCTCTTGTCTTTGGCTCCATATGACTTACCCTTCCTTATTCTGTCACAAATTTAATGCCCATTTTCTTCAAGACAGGCTTAACTTTTCTAATGAGGTTCGGACCAGCAATTTTTCTCAGAACAATTTTCGACTTATAGACCGCAACCTTATTCCAAGGTAAAACTGCACGCTTACTTGTATCCACATGAATCCCAAGTGTCTCCAGGGTTTTGACACTCGGTGTGTACCATTTTCCCTGAAGAACACCATTCACCATCTCAAACGGTGCATAATCTACCGTGTAGAGATTTCCTTTAATCTGAGTAGCAACGCCATTCTTCTGCCGAGCCTCAAATTCCCATGCAGAAAAGTCACCACCTTCTAGTAGTTTAAGCAAGTATTCTTTTTTCCAAATTGAAGCCTGAAGGTTAACCCCGTACAGCGATTCTTCTGGAACCTTATGAATTCCACGCTCACCTTCGTTCTTAAAGCGCATTTCAGGGAAGGGATAAATTCTCAAGTAATCAGCATCATTTTCCTCCATAAAGGAAATCAGCGAACCAATAGCACTATCTGTTACCTCTGATGTCACATAGTAATCTTCCAGCATAAGAAGGATATACTCCGCATCTACAGCCTCTACAGCTTTTTTGGCACGACGGCTCCACGAAATTTCAGGTCCCGTTGTAACAACCTGAACATTCTCAAATTTTGGCTCTTTCTCATTCGTTACCAGATAGGTTGGCATTTTCGCATGCCAAAACTTTTTAGCACAGTCAAAGTATACCGGCCACAGATCCGAATACTTATCAAAGGACAACACCATAACAACCGCTTTTTCCATGATTCTTTATACCTTTCTCTTATCAATGCCCATTCCGGTGCCCTTAACCCAAGCCCAGCAGCCGAGTTCATACAGGCTTCGAACGACATTGTGGCCTTCGATTTCGTGATACAACTGCCAGTGATACTTTGCTTGTTTCAGCTTGTTGCTGGACACCGATCCAGCGCGACCCATACGATATGTACCAAGAACTTCTTCCATGCCGTAGCAGTAATCCGTTTTTTTCAAGATCTTAAGCCACAGGGCAAAGTCATTTCTCTTTTTAATCAGCGGCACCTCAAACTTACCAAGCGCCTCCTGATCGTACATCACAGACAGATTGCCAATTGGATTGGAAAGCCGAATCATCTTCTTGTAATCCGTCTTCTTCGGAGGAATGAACACCGTGTGCAGGTCATTGCCATCCTCGTCCATCCAACCATAACCCGTTGCACTGAACTTCGCGCCGGTCTTCTCCATAAAAGCAATCTGCTTTTCCAGTTTATCCGGCTTCCAGAGATCATCGCTATCGAGGAATGCGATGTACTTGCCGGTTGCCCGTTTCATAGCTTCCGTCCGAGCAACTGCTGGACCGCCATTCTGCGGAAGAACATAGTAGTGGATATTGGGATACTTCTCCAAGTACGGCTTCAGCACTTCGGCAGTGTTATCCGTGCTGCAGTCGTCCACAATCTGAACCTCCCAGTCTGTAACCGTCTGGGCAATCACAGAATCAAGCGATTGCAAAATGAACTTGCCGCAGTTGTAAGTCGGCATAATCACACTAACTAGCATTCAATCGTTCCTCTCTCCGCATATCAAAGATTACAGCCCAGACTCAATCTCAAAGAGTCTGAGCCGTTTATTCCTTATAAAGCTCTACTAATCGTCCTCAGCAGTGTTAGCCCACACTGCCGCTATGTCATGTACCGCTACAACTTTATTACTGCACCATTCGCTCATATCTCTACGAAAGCCCTTACAGCTTCTGGATTTTCTACGACAATCCGTGTGTTTTACAGTATTTTCATCGTCACGGGAGTCTCTGTCTTTATTCCTGATGACACCATCATCTCGCCATAGGAATCCATGTATTTATGCCAGAAATCACTCATATCGCTACGGGAGTCCTTGCGTTTATTCCCGATAGCACCCTGCTTTTCACTGAAAGCTCCCATATTTATGCCTGATAGCATCTCCATGACCGGATTGAAAGTTTTAATGATATTGTCATCGAAACCCCTTGTTTATTCCTGACCGCACATTCTGGAAAAGTGTCAATTCTCAGATCCAGAAATTAGCCAAAAATCGCGGTAAATCAATGGTTTTCCCCACTCATAGCGGTGGTTTGACCCTCGGAAACTCCCTCTGTGCTTTCAGGCATAAACAGGCTTCAAATTATTCCGCTTTCCAATTTTCATTGTAGGGAATATGAGATTTCAGCTCCAGAATTCTGACCCTCATTTTCAGATTTTTCATGTATACCGCCCGCGTACTATCGAACAGTTCCTCTGCAACTTTGTAATCAGAATACGCATCCAGGACTCGTTCCCGGTTTTTATAGTCGCCCTCAGCATGAATCAAAGCATCCTTCGCCATACCCGACAGATAAAACAGATACGGAATATTTACGCTCATCTGTTCCTGAGCAGACACGCTTACTGCTTTTTGTGCCACCGAAACAACTTCCTCATATTTTCCTTGTTTAACCAGGATATCTGCATATCGCAAGTAGCACTTAGGAGCTGCCAAAGTATCCATTGCTCTTTTTAATACTGCAATCGCCTCATTTTCTTTTCCAAGAAAAGACAAAACTTGCGATTCTGATACATAGGGATCTTCACTGTTCGGAAAATGCGCTTTATATTTTTTCAGCCTTTCTTCAATTTGAATAACAAGCTCGGACACTTCAGATTCATCATGAGAATCCTTGATTTTTTCCATAAGATAATCAATTGCAAAATCATATCCACGCCAGGTCATTTTGGCATCTGGTAAGGAAACTAGCAAATTGTAATAATATTCACATCTCTCTTCTCGACCACATTCAAGACCATACGATAAAAAATCAGCCAGAAGGTCAATTGCAGTCGGATGTAATTTAAGTCCTCTTTCAAGGATGTCACAACACATATCATGCAAGCCTACTCTTGCAAAAGTGACCGCAAGATTATGGAAATCATCCACTCCTCCAGTCAGCTTTTTGGCAGAGAGTGCATTTTCTCCAATTTCCGTAAGTTTTCTCAAAAGACTTATAGAATCTATTTCATCCAACTCGTACAACATTTCTTGTTTTCTTGCCATATCTTCAGCAGAAGATACCGTAACAAAGTCGAGCTGGACAGCTTGTTCTTTCTCAAATTCCATAAAATATCCTCCTTAGCGAATCATACGATCTGATGTATCTCGGCGACTAGATGCATTACGCAACATCATTTCATAGCGAGAACCAGGATCCTCAATTGGAAAATTGGTTTTCTCTTTTCGTTCAGTAATGCTTATTTCATCTTTCGGAATTTCTTTTGTATTTTGGGGAGGCTTCTCAGATTCTCTTGTTTTCGGTAGCAACACATCAACTATCTCACATATAGATGATTCAAATCCCTTGTGTGTAACACATTGACCATTTACTTGTCTTAAATACATCCGTATCCTTTCTGGAAGTTTATCTTCTGGATGAGAAACATCGTCCCCATAAACTAGCCAATAGCACCCATATTCATCCTGGTTCATTCGTTGTTCTTTTGCATATCGCAAAAGGAGATCCACCAGTCCGCTATCATTTCCAGAATAACCAATGAAAATCGGTTTATAATTGTGAAATATTGACTTTAGTCTTTTATAAAAATCATCAGGCAGTTGACGAAGTTCCTCAATCGTATTCTTTTGTTCCGCTCTATCTAAGTCTCCATGTGCTTTGATTACAAGAGCCGCGTTACTCCTCCGTTGCAGAAAAGCAGGATTCAAAGACCCCTCTGCATCAAATGCAGAGCATGTCGTATCATTGCAATATTTCATAGTAATGAGTTCTTTGCCGTGCCCACTTTTGTGAATCGCTGTTTCTACAAGTGTGTCAAAATTCGTGGTAATGACAATGTTATTATTTGTTTCACATAGCAATTGGCTTAACGATTCATGCCCTTCTCCCGGAGTTCCTGCTTGAATGAATCCCTTTATACATTCTTGACGCATTCTTACAGTAGGGTAAACCACCAAAAAGAGTCTTGAATACTTTTCAGATTCATTTTCTATAAATTTAATTCGTATCAAATCAGCAACTGTCAGTTTTGTATTTGTTTCCCATATAGTAGGAGAAAAAATTTGTCTGAGGAGTTCCTCGTCATTTTTCAAAGCATTGATTGTATCGTTTAAGGCTTCGTCTCTGCCTTTACTTAAAATTTTCTTCCACTGATCCGATGAACAATAATCTTCAAGCAATTCACCATACCATTCATCAATCAAATCACTGGCTTTCGCTATCCCGCAGTTATATGAGGCACCCGCACCCAACACAAAACAAAATCGTTGATCCAGATATTTTCGTTCCGACTCGATTCTTTTCAGAAAGCTTGAAAAATCCATATTTCATCGTCCTCTCCATCCGAATCGCATCAACCATTCTAATCAAGCTTTTTTAATTTAGCTAGCCGCTTATTATTTTTTGCCGCTCATGGCAGTAGTCTGCCCTTCGCTGACACCCTCTGTGGACTCTGGCATAAACAGGATTTTGACGGTCGCCAGCATGATTTTCAAATCCTCGATCAGGCTTGGATGTGCAATGTACATCAGATCCATCTGCAGCTTATCGTAGGGGGTGGTGTTATACTTGCCGTACACCTGCGCATAACCGGTCAGACCAGCCTTTGCCTGCAGACGCAGCGCAAACTCCGGCATCTCCTCGCAGTACTGTGCAGCAATCTCCGGGCGCTCCGGGCGGGGACCAACAACGGACAGATCCCCCTTCAGGATGTTCAACAGCTGCGGCAGCTCGTCCAGACGGCAGGCACGGATAATGTGACCGACCTTTGTAATACGGTCATCCTTGTCGCCAGTAGAAAGACGTGCCACGCCATCCTTTTCTGCATCCACGCGCATGGAGCGGAACTTCAGAATTTTGAACTGCTTACCGTCCTTGGTCAGGCGCACCTGCTTGTAGAAAGCGGGGCCACCATCGGATTTGACTGCAATCGCCGTAATCAGAAATAAAGGACTCAGAATGATCAGTGCCACCAACGAGATCACAATGTCCATCGCACGCTTGACGAACAAGAACTCCGGGCTTGCCATGTAACGGCCCACCCTCAGCATCGGCAGATGGAACATGTGCATCGGATAAGCGCCGCTCATGATAACATCGCCCACGCGGGGGATGACAAACATATTGATGCCCTTCCCTACACAGTGCTTCAGGATAATGTTTCGCTCATGGCTGTGAACACCACTGACAAAAACCGTCTCCATGCCGTCCAGAACGCTCAGGTCTGCCAGACACTCCGACACGCTCAGGGTGACCTGCACATCGTATTTCTGGCTCAGACCATACTCGTTGATGAGCTTTTCCATACCATGACGCACATCGTAGACGACTGCGGTCTTCTGCGGCGGGAAGGTCGTGTAGTACCATTTATGTGCGCAGGATGCCCAAATCGCAGACATCACCAGCTGCCCCGCAATTGCTGCGATACCCGGCAACAGGTTGCAAATCTTTGCCGACATCAGGCAGATTACAATGTACAAAATACCATCGGTTGCCATCGCGCCAAGGATCTGACTGTACACCAGCTCCGAGATCCGCTGCATCGACATCAAAAATGCGTCGTATACCTTACCCAAAATGATATACAGAACGAAAAACAGGCTCAAAATTGCCAGATTTCCCTTCCATGCCAGATTTGCGTAGGTCTGGTGCGAGTAGTACAGGAACCAGCAGGCCGCAAACGGCAGCTCAATCATCAGAACGTTCAAGATCTTTACGATCCGCAACATCACATCATGCTGAAACTTTGACATAATCCTCTCCAATAACTCCTTTAGATTTTCTTTTTACGACTCACGTAACTTCTCCGACCCAAATTGCAGCAAGTGCTTTGGATCGCGCTATCAACTACACAGACCAATCTCTTCCCCCGTTTTGTGGTTAGCCGAAACATTCAGGTTTTCACTTTTCCTCTTGGACTCTTGCGCCAGCTCCAACCGATGTGGCCTCGAATCCACCTTCTCCCACCGCATCCCGATGGCATCCAGCTTTGCTATCCGTTCTTCGGTCAGAACAGCGCAGCTTTTTTCCGGATTCTGGCGGGTATACCGCTGTCGCTTGACCCAATTTCCGAGGTTGTAACCGCTCGGTGACAATTTTATCGCCTTCGCCATTGGCGTAGAGCCGATGGACTGCCTCCTTGCATCTCGCTTTGCAAACCGGAAATACTGGTCAGACCTTCGAAATTATTGACAACATTCAGGATAAGTGATGTCGTATTATCCCCTGCGGTTAAAGTCTGGCCAATCTGCTGCTTGTAGATGATGGGCGAAATCGTAGGTCGGAACAGAATCACACCAGAAATGCCTTCTACATGGACGCCCTCGTTGAGCATATCGATGCAGAACAGCAATTTCAGTCTATTGCTCGTATCCGTCTTGAAATCTGCAAAAGCCTTGTCCGTATTCGGGTCATCCGAGTAGGCCTGATACACCACCACGTCCGGGTTGACTCCGGCGAACCACTCCGACACATGGGATACCATTTCGTCCATACGCTCCTTGTTAGCGCAGAACACGATGTACTTACCGGACTTATTCGTGATATGATGGGCAAAGACCTTGTCCAGACCGTCCGCCTGTTCCAGTGCCCGGCGCAGCACATCCAGATATTTCTGGTTCACATCCTGAATGCCTGGTGCCCGCAGGTTGTCTACCCGTGCCTGATACTTTGCAAGCGTTTTCTGGCACTGGTAGACGGTGGTCACATACTTCGGGATAGGCAAAATGCCTCTGACAACGGCTTCGCCAAGGGTCATGTCGATTGCAATATGTCCATTGAAAAGTCCTTCGGCCATGTCGCAGTTATTATCCAGATATCGGATGTTTGTTGTCGTCAGCCCCAGCAGTTTTGCTTTCGGACATAACTTTTTCAGGCTCTCCAGCTGGGTCTTGAAGATAGATTCACTGGGCGAAAGCCAGATCACGACCTTCTCCGAGTTGTCCTCGATCAGCTTGAACGCAATATAGCTCTTTTCGGTGCCAGTCGGGTGAACAACAGAGGCCTTACCATACTGCTCCATCATCCGGATTGCCGCATGATATGCTTTTTCGTTGTGCTCAAACAAACGCAATGCCATACAACTCACCCCCCTCGCAAATCAGAGGTGTCCTCTAGATGGAAAATGGAGGATACCAATCTTTCAACATTGTTGTTTGGCCTCTCTTATTATTTTATCATGGTTATATCTGGGAATCAATAGAAATCCGAGGAAATGTATCCATCCACGTCTTAAAAAATTTGCGATTCAACCTAATCTTTTTTACATATTACCCAGTTTCGCATGAAAACTCCAGATAAAATCACCGATCGGCAAAATGTGTGGTCATACAGTTGCTCCTAGCGCTGGGTCAGGGTTACTACACCAAGCGAGTACAGCCGCACACAAGACCGCTGTTCCTGCTATTATAGCAATTCAGCTTTTTAATGCAACAGCAACAGCGTTGAATTGCATATCGCAAATATGCGGTTTAAGTGTTGCGCTAATTTCTTGACTTGCGATAGTCGCCTATATCGCATCTCGCAAAGAATAACACCACAAGGGGCGGTTGCATCTCATGTTGCAGCCGCCCCTTATTATGTTATTGCTGATCGTTCTTCTGTGAATGCTTTCCGTATATCTTTTACGTAACATGCCGTGTTTCCCGGATTTTAACAACACAAAAAACACCCTTCCTTCTGCGGAAACCCACAAAAGGAAGGGTGTAGAACTCAAGTTCCTGTTGTCGCACCTATCACAGCATGTTCGTACCAGAAAGGTCAACACAAGCTATTACTCAGCACGGCATCTCAAGCACTTTTGAGCGTAGAGCTGTGATTAGCAGTTCTCAGCGAAGTACTTAATGGTACGGACCATCTGAGAGGTGTAGGAGTTCTCGTTGTCGTACCAAGACACGACCTGAACCTGATAGGTGTCATCGTCGATCTTAGCGACCATGGTCTGGGTAGCGTCGAACAGAGAGCCGTAACGCATGCCGATGACGTCAGAAGAGACGATCTGATCCTCGTTGTAGCCGAAGGACTCAGAAGAAGCAGCCTTCATTGCAGCGTTGATGGACTCCTTGGTGACGTCCTTGCCCTTGACGACAGCAACCAGGATGGTGGTAGAGCCGGTGGGAACAGGCACACGCTGAGCAGAGCCGATCAGCTTGCCGTTCAGCTCAGGGATGACCAGGCCGATTGCCTTGGCAGCACCGGTGCTGTTGGGGACGATGTTCTGTGCGCCAGCACGTGCACGGCGCAGGTCGCCCTTACGCTGAGGACCATCCAGGATCATCTGGTCGCCGGTGTAAGCATGAACAGTGGTCATGATGCCGGAAACGATGGGATAGGTCTTGTTCAGGGTGTCAGCCATGGGAGCCAGGCAGTTGGTGGTGCAGGAAGCAGCGGAGATGACCTGATCC